>ENA-UOOR01001166-UOOR01001166.1-fermentation-metagenome-genome-assembly--contig:-NODE-1166-length-32538-cov-8.819783_pt1 | contig 32538 bp, 20 predicted proteins | sample MGYA00245780_ERZ724029 | MGnify/ENA primary metagenome ERZ724029 (study PRJEB28704, sample SAMN03018315) | fermentation metagenome | biome: anthropogenic terrestrial biome; feature: soil; material... | reverse complement strand
TGCGGGTGGATCGGCCACAAAAATTTTCAAATGTAGTTCCCGCTCTGTACGGATTCATTCCACAAACCTATTGTGGAAAACGAGTAGGTGATTTCTGCAACAAAAAGACCGGAAGAACAGACATCCTGGGTGATGGAGATCCTATGGATATTTGCGTGTTAACGGAAAAAGACCTCTCGCACGGCGATTTGCTGGTAAATGCTATTCCTATTGGAGGTTTCCGGATGATCGACGGTAATCAGGCAGACGATAAGATTATCGCCATCCTGAAGAACGATACCGTTTACGGACATTACGACAATATTGACGATGTCCCAAAAATTGTTATCCAACGCCTGGAACACTATTTCCTTACTTATAAGGATATGCCGGGCGAGGACCGCAACACCGAGATCACCCACGTTTACGGACGCGATGAAGCCCTTGAAGTTATTCGCTACGCCGTCCAAGACTACAACGAACGGTTCGAAAATATCGGACTGATTTTGTCGTAACCGGAATTCTTAACCATACCGTTCAACCTGCTCAGTCAAGCTCCTAGCCGGTATTTATCCTGACAACCCGGCTGCGATGAACCGTCATGGAGGGCTTGTTCAGATATACCACTCGAGAAACAAAAGTGAACTTTTAATACTTATATCCTATGAAATCATTTACAACTTCAATTTTAATGACTGTCGTTGCGTTGGGATGCTTTGGGGTATCGTGCAGCGAAAAGAGGCAGGATTCCGATGCAACTGCTCCTCAAGAAGGTGTTTCTTCCTATTTGGGGCAATGGACTTTCGGTTTCGGTCAACGATCCGTTGGCTGGTTGAAAGTAAGACAGGAAGAAGGTTATTTGGATGCCGATCTGATGTGGGGGGGCGGAGGCGTTTTTTATGGATTACCTTATGTTTACGTCGCAGGAGAGAACCTGTTCCTGGGAAGAAATCCCCGAAATGTGGTCCTGACCAGAGACGCAGAAGGTCAACCGCTGTTATCGAGAGGTTATCCTGTCTGGATTGAGCTGACAAGGCATGGGGACAGTATTTCGGGTTACCACTTGAGTCCAAAAATCGATGGGACCGGACTTGATTCCGTCTACATAAAAGGAGCTAAGCTACCCGAAATGCCGCCTGCGCCGGATATGGGCAAGCTAAGTTTCGGCGAACCTGTCCCGTTAATCAAGAATAACGGCGACCTGACCGGATGGAAGCTGATAGAAGATGACTTGAAGAATGGCTGGACGATGAATGAGGGTGTACTTACAAATAATCCGGTGCAAACAGAAGGAGAAGAACATGTTCGATACGGAAATCTCCGCACAGAAGATCTGTTTGAGGATTTTAACCTTAAGCTTGAGGTTAACGTTCCTCCGAAAAGCAACAGCGGGGTATACCTTCGCGGGATGTATGAAGTGCAGGTTGCAGACTCCTACGATCGGCCTCTTAACTGGGGAGGCAGTATGGGAGCAATATACACAAGGATCACTCCCACGGTGAAAGCTGAAAAGCCGGCCGGCGAATGGCAGGATCTCGACATTACACTGTACAAGCGTCACGTTACCGTTAAACTGAACGGTGTGACCGTTATTGATAATCAACCCGTGGACGGACCTACAGGCGGGGCTATCCAGTCGGACATTACCGCTCCGGGTCCGATCTACCTTCAGGGAGACCATACGGCTGTTTCTTACAGAAACATAGTGCTGACTCCTATAATCAATTAATTGTTAATAAATATCCTTTGTCATGAAATCAGAAAACTCAAAAAAAATCAGCCGGAGAGAGTTTATAGGAACCTCAGCACTGGCTATTGGTGGACTGACCCTTGTTCCGGCTCATGCTGTCACCGGACTGGGGCATGTGGCTCCGAGTGATAAGCTGAATGTTGCTGGAATAGGGATCGGCGGAATGGGACGCGGTGATCTGGAAGATGTAGCCAAAACAGAAAATATCGTAGCACTCTGTGATGTCGACTGGAACAATTCGGTGGAAAATGTATTTAAACTCTACCCGAAAGCCAAAAAATACAAGGACTATCGCGTCATGTTGGATCAGGAAAAAGAGATCGATGCAGTTATCGTCGCTACCCCCGATCATACACACGCCGTTATCAGCATGGAGGCGATCAGAAGGGGCAAGCACGTTTACACGGAGAAGCCGCTTACACATACGGTATATGAAGCGAGAATGCTGACGGAAGCAGCCCGTAAGTATAACGTCGCTACCCAAATGGGAAACCAGGGGCAGGCCGGCGATGGTCCGAGAAGATTGAAGGAGATGATCCACGATGGAGCCATCGGAACCATTGAGGAGGTTCATGTGTGGACCGACCGACCCAACCGGGGGTTATCCGATACATACTGGCCGCAGGGAGTCAAGCGACCGACAGATAGTCCTCCGGTACCTGAAACCCTTGACTGGGATTTGTTTACAGGCCCGGCGCCACTACGTCCGTATCATCCCTCCTATCACCCATTCAGGTGGCGCGGTTGGCTCGATTACGGCACGGGAGCGCTTGGTGATATCGGTTGCCATTCGTTCGATTCGATATTCAGGATACTGAAGCTGAAATACCCCACAAGCATTCAAGGCACCTCCACGCTGGTTAATGGAGATTCGTTCCCGCTTGGATCCATCGTCACCTATGATTTCCCCGCACGGGAAAACATGCCCCCGTTGCGCCTGACGTGGTATGACGGAGGACTTCGTCCTCCGCGATTGGCCGAAATGGGGGCCGGTGTTCAGATGGGGGCCGGTGGCGTACTCTACATAGGCAGTAAGGGAGTTATTCTGGGCGACCGTCTCCTGCCCCAATCGCTGGATGATGCCTATAAGAGGCCGGAGCCGTATATCAAATCTTCGCCCGGTCATCGTCAGGAGTGGATTCTTGCCTGCAAAGGGGGTGATCCCGCCGGATCGAATTTCGACTGGGCAGGACCGTTGACAGAGACCGTATTGCTGGGAAATATCGCATTAAGGCCCGAATTGAGGGAGAAAATGAGTTACCAAAGCCTGAATTTCGATCCTGAAAAGCTTTCTTTCCCCAACATGCCGGAGGCGGATCAATTCCTCCATTACGAATACAGGAGCGGATGGAAACTCTGAACGATGCATGAGATGATTGAATAAAATGTGTGTTGAACGTATGAAGAAATACCTGTTTTTCGCTTTTTCCATTTTTCTCGTTTCCTTTACTTTCGCACAACCGGTCAGGCAACAGCAAATGATGTTTGGTGACACTTCCCGGACGGGCACGCCTTTCTCGAAAGATCCGCACGTGGTGCGCTTCAACGACCGCTACCTGCTCTATTTTTCTATCCCTCCCAAGAGAGGAGCGGTCAACGCAGGATGGAACATCGGCATCGCAGAAAGTAGGGATCTTGTCACCTGGACCAAGGTGGGAGAGATCAATCCGCATCCCGAAGCTGCGTATGAAGCAAAAGGCCTTTGTGCTCCGGGAGCCCTGGTGAGGGATGGGAAAGTTCACCTGTTCTACCAGACTTACGGAAATGGTCCCGACGATGCCATTTGTCATGCTGTTTCTGCCGATGGCATTCATTTTGAACGAAACCGCACAAATCCCATTTTCCGGCCAACGGGTGAGTGGAACTGCGGACGTGCCATCGATGCGGAGGTTTGTCTCTTCAGGGACCGCTATTACCTCTTTTTTGCCACGAGGGATCCCGACTACAAAAAGCAGATGCTGGGCGTTGCTGTGGCACCTAAGAACAGTAGCTTTAACCGCGGAGAGTGGCGCCAGGCCGTGGATGGTCCCATCCTGTTCCCTGAATTGCCCTGGGAAGGGGAATGTATCGAAGGTGCCTCCATCGCAATCAGGGAGGGCCGGATGTATATGTTTTATGCAGGAGCTTACAACAACTGGCCCCAGCAGGTGGGGGTGGCCGTCAGTGAAGACGGACTAATGTGGAAGCGTTTGTTCGACAAGCCTTTTCTCCCTAACGGCAAGCCGGGGGAGTGGAACGAGAGTGAGTCAGGACATCCCCACATCTTCACGGATGAAGATGAAAGAACCTACCTCTTCTTTCAGGGGAACAACGATAAAGGAAAAAGCTGGTATATTTCTCAACAGGAGGTGACCTGGGAAGGAGAGTTTCCTGTGCTGGCCTCCACAGCATGCGACAGACAGTCGTCTTCGAACGATCTGCGTCTCTGGTATAAACAACCTGCCGGTAACTGGAATGAGGCACTTCCTGTGGGTAACGGACGGTTGGGCGCGATGATTTTTGGTAATCCTTCAAAAGAGCGGATACAGTTGAACGAAGAAAGCCTCTGGGCAGGAGCTCCGGTTAACAATAACAATACTGAAGCATTGGCCAACCTTCCGGAGATACAACGCCTCATCCTGGAAAACAAGGTGGCAGAAGCCGTCAAGGTAGCCGAGAAAAGTATGGTGGGCACACCTCCCCGGATCCGCTCCTACCAGACCCTGGGAGATCTCCAGCTCAATTTCGGAGAGCGAGCGGTAGAAAGTTACCAAAGGGAGCTCGATCTGCATACCGGCATTGTCAGGACCTCATACAACCACGAGGGAACACGGTTTACTCAGGAAGTGCTGGCTTCAGCCCCGGATAATTTGATTGCGGTGCGGATCTCCGCTTCCCGGAAGCAAAAAATCAACGTGACGCTGAACCTGCTAAGGGAAAAGGATGTGACGATCCGGGCAAAGGGAAACCGGATCGTCCTCAGCGGTCAGATCGTGGATGAGGAGGATCCCGCAAGGGGACCCTCCGGTGCACACATGAAGTTTGCCGCGGAATTGAGGGCGATGAACCGAGGAGGATCCATCACCAGTGACGGGAAACAGCTTGTCGTCAGCGGTGCCGATGAGTTGACGCTCTTGCTTACCGCGGCGACCGATTACTGTTTGGAGAAAATGGATTTCGACCGGTCGTTGAACCCCGTCGCGACATGTACGAAAGTACTCGACAGAGCTTCTGTAAAAAGTTTCAGGAATATCCGTGAAGATCACCTGAAAGAATATCAAGGGTTGTTCCACCGTGTCTCCCTCGATCTGGGAGGAGAGAATCGCTCTGCCAAACCGACCGATGAACGCCTCCAGGAAGTAGGTGAGGGAAAAGGGGACCCGCAACTGACAGCACTTTACTTTCAGTACGGTCGCTACCTATTGATGAGCAGTTCACGGTACCCGGGAAAACTCCCGGCAAATCTTCAAGGTATATGGTGCAAAGATTTCGATGCGCCGTGGAATTCGGATTATCATACCAACATCAACTTGCAGATGAACTACTGGCCGGCGGAAGTATGTAACCTGAGCGAAACGGTAAAGCCTCTGTCACGCTTCATGCAACGGGTGGCCAAGCCGGGAGCAGTGACCGCCGCCGAGATGTATAACGCCAGGGGATGGACTTTTCACCACCTGACCGATCTTTTTGGTCGTACCGGTGTGATGGACGGTATCTGGGGATTATACCCTATGGGAGGTCCCTGGATGACCTTTCCTCTCTATGAACACTTTGCATTCACCTGCGATGATCGTTACCTGAGAGAGGAAGCATATCCCCTGATGAAAGGGTCTGCCCAGTTTGTGCTTGATTTTCTCATCAGGGACAAACAAGGGAGATGGGCCATTGCTCCTTCCAACTCACCGGAAAACAGGTACATATTGCCACTAACCGGCGAATCTCACCACATGACCTATTCTGCAACGATGGATGTGCAGATCATTACGGAGCTTTTCAAATATTGTGTCCGTGCAGCAGAGGTGTTAAAACAGGATGAACTGTTCGCAGATACACTCAGACAGGTGCTTAAGGAACTCCCTCCCATAAGAATTTCACCGACAAAAGGAACCATTCTGGAATGGGTGGAGGAGTACGAGGAGGCCGAGCCTGGTCACCGTCATGTATCGCATTTGCTGGGGTTGCATCCCGGCACCCAGATCACTGAGGATACCCCCGAACTGTTTGAGGCGGCCAAAAAAACCATCGAAAGCCGGCTGCGCCACGGCGGCGGGCATACCGGTTGGAGCAGGGCCTGGATCATCAACTTCTACGCTCGCCTCGGGCAAGGGAACAAAGCGGCCAATCATATCCAGGAATTGCTTGCCAAATCCACTCTGCCCAACCTGTTTGACAACCATCCTCCTTTCCAGATTGACGGGAACTTTGGAGGTACGGCAGGCATAGCCGAGATGCTGCTGCAGTCGCATACGGACGAGATCCTCCTGCTTCCGGCGCTCCCGGCAGCCTGGGACAAAGGAAGTGTAAAGGGGTTGCTGGCTCGCGGAGGATTCGAGGTAGACATCGCCTGGGAATCGGGGAGACTCAAGACGGCAACCGTTCTCTCGCTGGTAGGGAACCCCCTGCGTATATCCGCTAACGGAAAGTCGACTTTGCTGGATCTGAAAGCAGGACAGGTAGTTACCTTGAACGAGGATTTAGCTGTAATCAGTGAACATGCGAAAGTTCAATTAAATTAAGCTAAACAAACGCGTTTTCGAAATTCAGGAGCTTCTCCAGGAATATATTCCTTTCGTTCTCGGTGATGAACGATGCCAGGAAGGAGTTTTTAGCCAAGGTATAGATGTCGTTTCTCGACAGCCGGAGCGCTTCGGCCGTTTGCAGGTAGTTGTCGTTAATGTATCCTCCGAAATAGGATGGGTCGTCGGAATTGAGGGTAACGCGGATCCCTTTTTCGAGGAAGACCTTAACAGGAACATTTTTTGGCTCTTCCACCACCTTTAGTTTGAGATTTGATAGCGGACATACGGTCAGGGGAATTTCCCGTTCACGCAGCTCTTCCAATAAATCGGGATCATCTATGGAGCTGACCCCGTGGTCAACCCGTTCTGCCTCCAGTAAATCGATGGCTTCCCAAACGTATTCCGCAGGACCTTCTTCCCCGGCGTGGGCAACCACAAAAAAACCTTCCTCCCGTACCCGGTTGAAAACATGGAAAAACTTTCCCGGAGGATGTCCGTTTTCCGAAGAATCGAGCCCTACGGCAATGATCTTATCTTTGTGTAACAAGGCGGATTTTAGGGTTTCCTCGGCTGATTTCTCGCTCAGGTGGCGGAGAAAACACAGGATCAGTTTTGATGAAATCCCCCATTCGATTTTGGCGTCATCCATCGCCCGGGTAATGCCGTTGACAACCGTTTCGAAGCTTACTCCGCGGGCGGTATGCGTTTGCGGATCGAAAAAAATTTCGGTATGGACAACATTGTCGGCATGTGCTTTCCGCAGGTAGTTCACCGTGAGGTCATAAAAATCCTGTTCGTGTAAAAGCACACTGGCTGCCCCGTAATAGATGTCCAGAAAATCTTGCAGGTTCTTGAAATTGTATGCTTTACGCAACTCCTCCACGGAGTTGTACTTAAGGGAAACCTTGTTTCTTGTCGCAATTTCGAAAATCAGTTCGGGTTCAAACGTGCCTTCGATATGTACGTGCAGCTCTGCCTTGGGAAGTAATTGAATGTATCTTTTTAGGTTTTCGTCCATACTGTTTCCGGTTTATTTTTTGCAAAAATACACGAAGCATTCGGTTCCAAAAATTATTTGCAGGAGAATTTATGCTATGTTGGGTGATTATGGTTATTTTTGCGTGAAAAATCATTTATCGTATGCGATCCGGACTGTTCCTTATCCTTTTTTCTGTGATTTCTTTGAATCTTTTCGGTCAAGACCTTGCCGGTTTTGTCAATCCTTTTATCGGCACAACCAACTACGGCACCACCAATCCCGGAGCGGTACTGCCTAACGGAATGATGTCGATAGCTCCGTTTAATGTGATGGGATCGGAAGAAAACAGGTTCGATAAGGACAAACAATGGTGGTCGACACCCTACTCGCACGAGAATAAGTTTTTCACCGGGTTTTCACATGTTAACCTCAGCGGGGTGGGGTGTCCCGAATCCGGTTCTCTTTTGCTGATGCCCACATCGGGGGAATTGAATGTCAATTACGAAGAATATGGCAGCGGCTATTCCGGTGAACAGGCATCGCCCGGTTATTATACCAACCGGTTGACCAAATACGGTATCGTGACCGAAGTTTCAGCCACTACCCGCACAAGTATTGCCCGGTTTATCTTCCCTAAAGGGCGGGCAAATATCCTAATGAACCTGGGGGAAGGGCTCACCAACGAAAGCGGTGCCTGGATGCGCCGCATAAGTGATACGGAGATTGAAGGGATGAAAGTGTTGGGGACTTTCTGTTACAACCCACAGGCGGTTTTTCCCATTTACTTTGTGATGCGTGTCAACAAACAACCGGTGGCTGCCGGATATTGGAAGAAACAACGCGAAATGGCTACCGAGGCGGCCTGGGACAGCACGGCCGGCACTCGGAAAATTTACACCCGCTATGGGCGGGATATTGCCGGAGACGATATTGGGGCTTACTTTTCTTACGATGTTGAAGCCGATGAAACCATTGAAGTACAGATCGGGGTCTCATTTGTAAGTACTGCCAATGCCCGTGAAAACCTGGAGGCCGAACAAAACGGCTTTCAGTTTGACAAGATCCGGACTGCTGCCCGCGAGAGCTGGGAAAAGGAGCTTGCCCGTGTACGGATTGAGGGCGGAACGGGCGACCAGAAAGTAATTTTTTATACTGCACTTTATCATGCGCTTATCCATCCCAACCTGCTTAATGATGTGAATGGCCAGTATCCGGCAATGGAAAGCGACAAAGTCCTTACTTCCGGAACAGACCGGTACACGGTTTTCTCGCTTTGGGATACCTATAGAAATGTACATCAGTTGCTTGCCTTGCTCTATCCCGAAAAACAATTGAACATGGTTCATTCGATGGTGGGTATGTACAAGGAGAGCGGATGGTTGCCCAAATGGGAGTTGTATGGTCGCGAAACACTTACGATGGAGGGCGATCCGGCTATTCCGGTTATTGTGGACAGCTGGATGAAAGGGTTACGCGATTTCGATGTGGAAGCGGCTTACGAAGCCATGTATAAATCGGCCACTACAGGCGGGAGAGACAACTTTCTGCGTCCGGATAACGACGATTACCTCAGATTGGGTTATGTGGCGCTTCGTGAAAAATACGACAATTCCGTTTCCCATGCGCTCGAATACTATATTGCCGACAACGCCTTGTCTAAATTTGCTGCCGCCTTGGGAAAAAAAGAAGACGCTGCCCGCTTCCGCGCCCAGTCGCTGAATTATTCCCGCTATTACTCGCCCGAATACGGGGTGTTTCGCCCGATATTGCCCGACGGTACTTTCCTGTCGCCTTTCAACCCCAAACAGGGTGAAAACTTTGAAGAGGTACCCGGATTTCACGAAGGCAGTTCATGGAACTATTCGTTTATGGTCCCGCACGACGTGCCGGGACTGATTAAATTGCACGGCGGCAACAGGAAATTTACGAACAAGCTTCAGGAGGTGTTTGATGAGGGGCATTACGACCCTACCAACGAGCCAAATATCGGCTATCCGTATCTATTCAGTTATGTGAAAGGAGAGGAGTGGCGTACTCAACAACTCACGCAGGAGTTGTTGGCCCGGTATTTTAAGAATTCTCCCGACGGACTTCCGGGAAACGATGATACGGGCACCATGTCTGCCTGGGCCGTTTTCTCGATGATGGGTTTTTATCCCGACGACGCCACAGAGCCATTTTACACCTTTACCACCCCGGTTTTCGATAGAATAACGTTGCAGTTGAATCCGGATCATTACGGAGGCAGGGTATTGGAGATGGAAGTCGTCCGTCCCGGAAAAAATGCCCGGTTCATCGACAAGATTGTGATCGACGGGAAAAAAGTCAACAGCTATCGCATTTCGCACGGGCAGCTCTCAACGGCAAAAAAAATTGTTTTTTATCTGAAAGAGAGGAAAGGATAACCAATATTGAGTCAGATGTTGTTGATTTTTATCAGCCCGATCAATTCTCTCCAACTGTTGGGAAACTTTTTCACAAACCGGTTTACGTGCCATTTTCGGACAAGTGATTTTGCCCATTTACGCCACCAGCAAGCAAAATAGAACGTTGCGGGCATTAGAAAAAAATAGGCGGATGCCCACCATCCGTTGAAAGCAAGGCCGACAATGAGGGATTGAATAACAACAAAAGCGGGAACGATAAACATTCCGGAAACTACACGGACCGTCGGGATAAACTGGGGATCTTTAAAAAACCCGAGCAGTTTCTTATAACCAATTATGGGAAAGATTCCGTTTACAAACCCGAAAACAGTCACTGGCAGTGAAACGGTCAGGAACAGCAGGTGTAAAACGATAGCGGTCGTTGAGGCCGGTTTTGTGATATTGTCCCTGGAGGTTAACCGCTGTTTTTCGAGTATGCTCACAGCCTTGCGAAAATTATCAATGTGCATGTCGAAAGAGGGTCTGTCCCGGTGATACATCTCATCCAACGTATGAACGACCTTCCGCGAAGCCTGCAGGTAATCTTCTTTTCCCTTTGCCAACCGGGGAGCATTCCAATCGATGGCCCAAACGTATTCGTCGTAATACACGTCGTTCCATATATTCACAATCAGCTCTTTCATCCTGTTTTCCAGCTCGCGCCGCAAAGAGTTAGCTGCCAGGCTGGGATTTTCCTCGTATTGTTTCCGGTAATCCGCCACCTTGATGGGTTTTCCGAAAACTATGTATGCATCGGAAAGAAATCCGAAAATATCCGGATAATATACCCCTACGGGAATCACTTCGCTGTTCAGGGTGAAGTCCTCGCTTGCTTCTATGGGCAGTACAATCCGGGAAATGGCTTTTTGAACAGGCAGTAATGACATGTTGGGGTTGTGCTTTCCTTCGGGATAAAGCGCCATCGGGATTCTTTTTTTCAGCAGTTCTCCGCTCAACCGAAACGATTCGTTGTTGTTCCCCAAGTTTTCCACTCCGTCCCGGATGCGGTACACCGGCATGATGTGAAGCCACTTCATTATGGCGGCAACGGCAGGCTTTATGAATACATCCGCGCGGGCCAGAAAAACCGGCTCTTTCTTGCAGGCATTCAGCAACAAAAAAGGATCAATAACGGCGTTACGGTGGTTTGATGCAAAAATTACCGGATGATCTTCGTTGATGTTTTCGGTTCCCTTGTATATTATTTTCCTGTAGTGCAGGTTGAGGACAATTCGTTCGAAAAAACGCACAATTTCGTATCCCTTACTGTATTCGTACTTCATGATGGAACAGCAACCAGTTTAATGTATTTTCTCCGCCAGTAAAAAGCCAGCATCAAGCCGGCCACAATGTGCCAGATCCCCCACCAGGCAGCAATGAATGCCATTCCTCCAAGCTCCAGTTCGGGAGGAAAAACCCGGGGGTTAAAAATTAAGGCCAACCCCAGCCCCGAATTCTGTATTCCCGTCTCGATCGAAATGGTCCGGGAGTTTAATTCATTTACTTTGAGTGCTCTGGGAAACAAGTATCCGCCTAAAAAGGCGATTCCGTTATGCAGCAAAACAATCAGAAACACCAGGTGGATGTATTTCAGAAAAAGGCTGAAATTTCCGGCAAGTGCTCCTGTCAGGAAAGCGATAAAAAATAAAACCGATGCAATCTGCACGTACTTTTCTACTTTTTTTACAAATACAGGGAACTTCATTCCGACCATCATTCCCACTATCACTGGGATTCCCAGGATGATAAAAACGGTACGGAACATTTCTACAGGATCGATGGTGATGGGGACCAGTAGAGGGGATTTGCTGGCGTAAAGCCCTCCCCAGAAAGCAAAGTTAAGGGGTGTCATGAACAAGCTCAATACGGTGGTGGTTGCCGTGAGGCTCACGGACAACGCTACGTTCGACTTCGACAACGCAGAAATCATGTTTGAGACATTCCCTCCGGGACAGGACGCTACAAGAATCATTCCCATAGCTACCGGAACGCTTGGTTTGATAACGAGAACCAGCAGGTAGGTTAATGCCGGCAGCAAAAAGTATTGTGAGACAACTCCCACCACAGCCGGCTTGGGATTCATTGCGAGGTCCTTGAAATGTTTGGGCCTAATGCCCAATGCCACGCCAAACATAATGAATGCGATGGCGATGTTCATCATGTTTAACGAATTTTGATTGAAATTGAGTTGTACCGTGTTCAGCTGTTCCAGATTTCCGAATAGTGACAAAAGCGGTAAGTGTTGCATAGGGAGTACTTTATGATTTCCAGTCGCAAAGGTAACTTTTTTGAAAAGAAACGCAAAGTCGGTCCCGATAAATTCGTTTTAAATTCATTTAATAAAATATCCAATCAAAATTAATTGCTATTTTTGCAAATAATAATCAGTTAGTTCCACCAAAGCATGAAAGAAGAGAAGTTGGTCCGCTGCCGTCCTTGCGGTTATGTAATGAAGGAGAGCGAGTTGGGTGATGTTTGCCCTGCTTGCGGTTTGCCAAGAGATGTGTTTGAGCCCTACCGGGAAAAAGTTTCTCCCGGGCGTTTGCGGTTTCTAGCCCTCGATATTCATCCCATTGCTATTCACCTGTCGCAGACGTTCGTAGCTCTTGTACCCCTTCTCATCATATTCCACCATCTCTTTCCGGATTTTGAGCCAACGGTCATTCACTCGGTGATTGCTTTTTCGGTTTATCTGTTTCCGTTCACCCTCGTTCTATCTGCCATATCCGGTTATGCAGACGGGCTTGTGCGTTTTAAAACGATAACCACCCCTTTGCTGTTAAAGAAGATCATTCTCAGCGTTATCATAATTACACTTGCAGCTATTCAGGTGATAGTTTTCAGGAAAGAGAGCTATCCCTGGTACTTTCTGCTTCTTTCACTCGGATCGCTCGCCACTGCCGTTCAACTGGGTATGTTGGGGAAACACCTTATCGATGTAATTCTTCCGGGCACTTTAGTCCTCCGTAGTGGGAAAAAACAAGTGACACCTGCCGAACCGGCAAAAATTCCGAAAATGAGTCCCGAAGAAATTGCCCGGCGGGTACAGGAAAAGCAGGCAGCAAAAGCTGGTGCACGGAAAGAAAACGAAACTAACGACACGGAATAATTCCTGACAAACACAATTATCTGTTTATTAAATAAAAACAAAAAAATGAAAGACAAAGAGATTTTTACAGAAAGACTTTCAAGAAGAGGTTTTCTGGGTGCTGCTGCCGCTGTGACGGCAGCTTCGGTGATTCCATTTTCCACCTCTTGCGGGAGTGCTCAGTCATTGGTTCGAGGGGCAGGAACTCCGAATTCGAAATTTGGCGGAGTGCAGATTGGAGCCATCACTTACAGTTTCCGCGATCTGCCCGGTGGCCTTGAAACCGTTTTAAAAGCCTGTATTGATGCTGGCTTGAGCTCCGTTGAGCTGATGGGCACAGGCGTGGAAGACTACCTGGGAGCTCCGCGCAAGCTTTCCGGCGCAGAAAAGAAAACGCAAGATCAGTATGACCGCGACTTGAAAGAATGGCGAAAGGTAAGCGGAACACCGGAAAAATATGCTCAGCTCAGAAAAAAATTTAATGATGCAGGTGTTAACATTCATATCTATAAATGGGTGGCCGGCAACACGGAAGAAGAACTCGATTATTCATTCAAGGTGGCCAAAGCACTTGGTGCAATTGGTATCTCTGCCGAGTTGAACGACAACAATGCCCGTCTGATGGGGCCCGTTGCCGCCAGGAATGGCATGTATGCTATTTTACACAATCACTATCAATATGGAGAGCCCGGTTTCGATGTGGACCGGTTGTTGGCGTACTCCCCGGCCAACATGCTGAATTTCGATATTGGTCATTACCTGGGATCGACCGGTTTAAACCCGGCCGATTTTATCCGGAAATATTACAACAGGATTGCTAGCATCCATGTAAAGGATAAGACGAGTGCAACCAACGTTACACAGAAAAATGCGAACCAGGTATTTGGACAGGGAGAAACACCCATTGGCGAAGTGTTGCGGTTAATTCAAAAAGAGAAGTGGCCGATATATTGCGATATCGAATTGGAGTATCCGGTTGCAGCTTGGTCAACTTCGGTAAAGGAAGTGAAGACCAGTATGGAATATTGTCGGCAGATATTGATTTGATCCGGTAGAAAAGTATGGGTACACCTTTGGCAGAACGGCTACGTCCACGGAATCTGGACGAATTTATCGGGCAAACACATTTGGTCGGTAAAGGGGCCGTTTTGCGCAAGATGATCGATTCGGGCCGGATTCCCTCCATCATTTTCTGGGGTCCACCCGGAGTTGGCAAAACAACTTTGGCAAACATCATTGCCAACACGTTGCATGCTCCATTTTACAAGCTGAGCGCTATTAATTCGGGCGTAAAAGATGTGCGGGACGTAATTGAAAAGGCAAAAAACAACCGTTTTTTCGAAACAGCTGCTCCCATTTTATTTATTGATGAGATCCACCGGTTCAGCAAATCGCAACAGGATTCACTGCTTCATGCTGTAGAAACCGGAATCATTACGCTCATTGGTGCTACGACGGAAAACCCGTCGTTTGAAGTGATCCGCCCGTTGCTTTCACGTTGTCAGGTTTATGTACTGAAGCCGATGGATGTGAAAGATCTTCAGGTTTTAATGGAACGTGCGTTGACCGAAGACGATATCCTGAGAGGAAAAGAGATCGAGATTGAAGAAACCGATGCTCTTTTCCGTTTCTCCGGGGGTGATGCACGCAAGCTGCTGAACATATTGGAGTTGGTTATTGCCGCGGAAGAGACCGGAGGAAGAATCGTTATCACGGATAAAGGCGTAACGGAACGCTTACAGGAAAATCCGGCGGCATACGACAAGGGCGGAGAAATGCATTATGATATCATTTCGGCGTTTATAAAATCCATTCGCGGGAGTGATCCTGATGCAGCGGTTTACTGGCTGGCACGTATGGTTGCGGGAGGGGAAGATCCTAAATTTATTGCACGCAGGCTAGTTATTTCAGCGGCGGAAGATATCGGGTTGGCGAACCCTAACGCCCTGTTGTTGGCCAACGCCTGTTTCGACACCCTTCAGAAAATCGGATGGCCCGAAGGGCGCATCGTTTTGGCTCAAACGGCCATTTATTTAGCCACCTCTCCTAAGAGCAATTCCGCGTACCTGGCCATCGACGGTGCCATTTCGAAAGTGGAACAAACGGGTAACCTGCCTGTACCGCTTCATTTGCGTAACGCGCCCACTTCGCTGATGAAAGAACTCGATTACGGGAAAGCTTACAAATATTCCCACGATTACGAGAATAACTTTGTCAAACAGGAATACCTGCCCCGGGAGTTGCAGAACAGTACATTCTGGCATGCTCAGTCTAATCCTTCGGAGGCGAAGATGAAAGAGCTGATGAAAAGATTGTGGGAGGACAAAAAATAACGGTCAATACCAATCCATTCCTTTGTCGTACGGAGAGTTTCGCTGCTCGTATTTGAGATCCTGCAGCATGGATGCGTTAGCACGAATGACGAAGTTGTACGATTTATACGGCCCGATGGGGATAAAGCTTGCCGACATGCTCCAGCAGTGCAGGTTTCGGGTAAGCGAGCAGTTGATGCTTGTGAACTTTTTATAATCGAAATTATAGTCGGTATTGAAAGTAAAGTTCCAGTTTTTTGTCGGCTGGATAGAGCCGCTGAAGCCTAGACTGTGTGTCAGTTTTCCCGGATATTCCATTCGATCAAAATTGAAGTTTTGCATGTCGTACCCGTACCTCACCGAATAGTTAAACGAGAGGTTCCACTGGATTTCATTTTTCAGGTAACCGTCATCGTCAAATTCGCCTATGGACTGGCTACCTGTATCAAAAACACTCCCTTTTGTAGCGGTTTCGTTGGGATTCCGTCCCATTGTGCCGTCATCGGGAAGATTGGCATTGGGATCTTCACTGCTTTCGTTGTCCTTATCGCTTTCGTCTTTTTTGCCAAACAGTTTTTTAAAGGTATCCTGGTTGACAGAATAAGAAAACGATGTGCCGGTGCTTTGTAGCTTCCCGATCCCTTTCCCGTTAAAAACACGAAGTTTATCCACCGCAACCGGTCTCCCGTTCTTGTCGAGTTGATAGATGTAAGGATCCCAGGTAGCATTCAGGCTGAGGGTATAGGATTTCGACAATTTTAGACGGACGTTGGTATTGATCATGCTCCATTTCATGGAGTCGGCCATCATGTTGTAGCTGAAATTGACTCCCAGGTCATCAATCAGGCTTATCTTTTTGAATCCGGTACTGTCACTTTCGCTTTTCACTTTCATTTCAAGGTTGTTCTTGAAGTCGAATCCGATGCTCCCGCTTTGTCCTGCAGGGGCCGTTCCGAACATCATTCGGGAATAGGGCGAGTAAGAGTACTCCACATCCTCTCCAAATTCGTTTCGATACGTATATTTTTCGTAAAATCCGTACCGGGGATCTCCAAAATCGGGTTTATAACTCAGGCTGATACTGGGTGAAAAGACGTGACGGATGGCTTGGACGTTATCTCCAAAAATCTTCCAGGGAACGTACATTCCGTACAGTTTCGTATTAGCACTAATGGAGGCGCCGTAGTCATACACCCTTTTGAACCCGTTTATGGTATCCACAACCACGTTCTTCTTTCCCACAGGATCCCAGGCCTCTTTTATTCCTCCGGTATACCACCGTTCGGTGTAGTTTACAGATGGAGATATCTGGATCACATCAAACAGTGAAAAGGTGGCACTCACCGGTATGTTGTGGCGCATGCCGTTCTGCCAGTCTTTAATGAGGTTTGATTTAAAGAACCTGTTCTCCTTGATTGCGTTTACGGAGTTACGGAATTCACCCGAATAGCTCATCGATATTTTTTCATACCACCTTTCGGCACCTACCATTTTTTTACGCTTAAACGGGTAGATACGGTTCATGGTAATGGAGATGTTGGGCAGGGTTGCCGAGATGGTGGAGTCGCGTGAAACCTGATTGATATTCATTGATGCCGATAAGCTCCAGGGAGAATCAGGGAAGCGTTGCGTAATGTTGACACTCGAGCTTTTGGTATTGTTGGACGCCTCGCGGGAATAGAGCCGGGATAAGTCATTCAAGTTGGCACGACTTGTTGAGAAGTTTACACTGGCTGAAAATGTTCGGTACATGTTGGCTTTCGGATCCTGTGAGTGGGTCCAGTTAATTCTGAAATCTTTGGATACCGAGTAAGCACCGGGGATATTCAGGTCTTTCAATCCCTTGTCTCCGATGACGGTATTCAGGTAGCTGCCGTTTACGCTGCCGGAAAATTTGTACCGCTTGCGGTAGTTGGACCGTGCAGTCACTCCCCAGGTCCCTTTGGTATACACCTCACCTGTCAGTGCTAAATCGACATAATCGTTTATGGCAAAGTAATATCCGCCATTTTGAAGATAAAACCCACGCTCCATCTCGTCGCCGTATGACGGCATAATTATTCCTGAAGAATAGGTTTTGGTGAAAGGGAAAAAAGCAAAGGGCAGGACAATCGGGAAAAGAGGCACATCGGCCACCACCAGCCAGGCCGGGCCAGTAACAACGTCTTTTTCAGGACGGACCTTTGCTTTCGATAAATTCAGGTAAAAGTGCGGATGGTCGTGCAGGTCACAGGTGGTATACTTGGCGTTCACCATATAGAAAGAGTTGTCGGCATTCTTTTTAGCCGTGTTAGCGACGATGTGCCCTTCTCCTTGCTGTGTTATGACGTTCGATATAAATGCTTTACCGGTATCGAAGTTGTAGCGCACCTTTTTCATTTCGTATTCGGTGCCTCCCTGGGTAAATACGGGATAACCGAATTCTTTCCCGACCGAATCAAGCCCGAAAGTGGATGAGATGATGCTGCTGTCCAGGTTCATCGTGATCTGTTCCCCCTTGATGGCCAGATCGCCGTATTTCACATCGGCTTCACCGTACAGGTAACCCATGTTTCCCTTGGTAAAAACCATGGAATCCTGGGCTGTGTAGAATACCGGTGCCGTTAACCTTTCTTTTATGGACAGGGAATCTGATGCTACAGAGTCGGTCGGTTGAAGCAACGAGTCACCGCTCAGCGTTCTTGTTTGAGAGAAAGAATGTTGAGAAAGCAGCGTGGTTGCGATTAGAAAATATAAAACGGTTATGAGTTGTTTCATCAACGAAAAGCCCCAATCTCTATTGATTTTAAGCGCAAAACTAATCAATTTAGGTTTAATAGCGTTAAAAATTATCCAAAATAAAACTTAAGACAAGTTTATTAACGCTTTTTTAAATGGAGCGAACTCCCGGGGAAGTGGAAGAGATTGTTTTTTTTGCTTCGTGAATGCCTTTAAACCCTTGGGAATTTCAATCTCCTTTCCGATACAATTTTCCACGGTTTCCTTAAACTTGGCAGGATGAGCTGTGGCAAGAAAAATACCTGTTTCGCCGACTTTCCTGCTTTCTTTCAATGCCATGTATGCACAGGCACCGTGTGGGTCAAGGAGATAATCCGATTCTTCATATACCCGTTTGATGGCCGATTGTATCTCTTCGTCGGAAAACCGGTATCCGGAAATATCTTTTGAAATAGCCTCGTGAGAATGTCCGTAAAGGTTGAGGATGCGGTCGAAATTGCTGGGTGAACCTACATCCATGGCGTTGGCAATGGTTTGTACAGAAGGCCGGGGGGTGTATTTCCCCGACTGCAGGTATTCCCGGAACACATCGTTGCGGTTGTTGGCGGCAATGAACCGTTTTATCGGTAATCCCATCCGTTTGGCGAAAAGCCCCGCGGTAAGGTTGCCCAGGTTCCCGCTGGGAACGGACAAGGTCACATCGGCGGAGATTCCTTGCCTGGCCAGTTGCGCATAAGCGTAAAAATAATAAAAAGACTGAGGAAGAAACCGGGCAACATTGATGGAGTTAGCCGATGTGAGGTTCATCTGCAGGTTTAATTCTTCATCCATAAACGCCGTTTTTACCAATGCCTGACAATCGTCGAACGTCCCGTCGATTTCTAACGCCACGATATTTTGTCCCAGCGTTGTGAATTGAGCTTCCTGAATATCGCTCACCTTACCCGATGGATACAATACAAAAACCCGGATCCCTCTCACTCCCAGAAAACCATTGGCAACAGCGCTGCCCGTATCGCCCGACGTGGCGACCAGCACCTTTACTTCCTCCTGTTTTTTCTCCTGCACGAAATAGGATAACACGCGCGCCATGAACCGGGCACCCACATCTTTGAAAGCAAAAGTCGGCCCGTGAAAAAGTTCCAGCGCGTAAATCCCGTCTTCCACTTTTACAAGGGGAACATCAAAATTGAGTGTATCGGCAACGATCTTATCCAGTTTCGCTTTTGGGATATCTTCACCAAAAAAAGCATGGGCTACCGTTTTGGCAATGGTTGTCAATCCAAAATGGGCGATTTCATCGAAAAAAAAATTCGTCAGGAGGGGAATATTTTCGGGCATATAAAGCCCTTTATCGGGAGCAAGCCCTTTTACTACTGCTTCCTGTAGTGATGCAATGGGCGCGGATTGGTTGGTGCTGTAGTAGTTCATGTTATGAGTTGTTAGGAGCAACGTGAAGTTTAACGTTTATTGTCCGGATTCCTGACTCTTTGTTTTGTAAAATCAGATTTTTCATAAATTCATCTCCGCGAAGGAGGCCAAAAGCTCCTTCTTTTGCCGCACACTCATCGTAAGTTTTGACATTGTCGGGCTCAATTCCTTTGTGGTAAACAACAAAAGGAACGGCGTCACGGGTATGCGTACGGATAGCGCATGGAGTGGGGTGGTCGGGTAAAACGGCAATGGTGACAGCTTCATCCCATGTTGAGGTTTCTTCAAAAATGGGTTTTACGATGCGTGAATCGAGGTACTCGATAGTTTTTACTTTCAAATCCACATCTCCTTCGTGTCCGGCTTCATCACTGGCTTCAATGTGCAGGAAGACGAAATCGTTCTTTTTCAGTGCATCCATTGCGGCACGGGCTTTGCCTTCGTAGTTGGTATTGTATAATCCGGTGGCTCCCTCCACAGGGATAACTTCCAATCCTGCGTACACGCCAATTCCCCTGATGAGGTCGACAGCCGAAATAACAGCTCCTTTTTGAATGGGGTACTTCTTGCTCAATGGCTGCATGCCGGGACGGTACCCGGGTGACCACAACCAAATGCTGTTTGCCGGATCTTTACCCATGGCTATTCTCTTTTGATTTACGGGATGGTCCGGAAGTATTTCTTGAGAAGCAAGGATCAGCTTATTCAGTTTATCGGCGGTGTTTTGAGCAGACCCGTCGATCGGTTTAATCAGTAACGGTAAAAAAGGCTTGTCGGGAACATCGTGAGGTGGGGTACAAACAATGTTCTTGTTACCGTTCTTCATTTTTAATAAATGGCGGTAAGAAACGCCGGGATAGAAACGAAACAGATTACTTCCGAGCTTGTCGTTCAGAAAATAAATCAATTCAGCAGCTTCTGCTGTGGAGATGTGTCCGGCCGAGTGATTCTTCAGTAGATCACCGTTGATACTCACCAGGTTACACCGCATAGCCATTTCATCCGGCAGAATATCTACGCCCATACTGGCGGCTTCCAGCACACCCCGACCTTCATATACCCGGGGGACATCGTATCCCAGCACGGAAAGATTGGCAATCTCGCTTCCCGGGGACATGCCTTCGGGAATGGTGTCGAGCATACCGCTGCGTCCTTTTTGTGCCAGCTTATCCAAATAGGGTGTTTTTGCTGCCTGGAGAGGGGTTTTGTTGCCAAGTTTTGCAATGGGTTCGTCTGCCATGCCATCGCCGAGGATGATGATGTATTTCATATTTCTTCCTTTATCGTATATTTGCAATGGAAATGATGTCGGAGAAAACGCCGGCAGCGGTAACGCTTGCCCCTGCGCCATAGCCTTTGATCACCATCGGATACTCGTTGTAGCGTTCGGTAGTAATCATAATGATGTTGTTGCTACCTTCCAAGTCGTAGAAAGGATGTCCTTTTTCCACCTCATGCAACCCGACCTCGCATTGGCCGTTGTCGTACGTGGCAATAAAACGGAGTTTTTTCCCCTCCTTATCGAGTTTTTTTCTCCGGTTTTCAAAAGTTTCATCCATTTCGGGGATGGTTGACCAAAACTCGTCGAGGGTGCTTTCGAAATACTTTTGCGGTATGAACAGGTGCTTTTGTACATTTTCCTGTTCCACTTGAGCTCCGGCTTCCCGGGAAAGGATCACCAATTTTCGGGTAACATCCAGTCCGCTCAGGTCGATGCGAGGATCGGGCTCGGCAAATTGTGCCTCCACCGCCATTTTTATGGCTTTACTAAACGGAACCTCTTCGCTAAACGTATTGAAAATAAAGTTAAGTGTTCCCGACAGCACCGCCTGAAGTTTGACAATCTTATCTCCCGAGTTGGTAAGGGAGTTCATCGTGTTGATAATGGGCAATCCTGCGCCTACATTGGTTTCGAAAAGGAATTTTGTACCGGTTTTCCGGGCAGTTTCTTTCAGGTGATGGTAGTTTTTGTAGTCGGATGAGGCGGCAATCTTGTTTGCCGTCACTACCGATATGTTGCTGGAAATCAGGCTTTCGTACAAATTGGAAATGGCCTGGCTGGCTGTACAATCCACGAAGACGGAATTGAAGATATTCATTTTGAGTATCTCATCCCTTATCAGTTCGGGAGAGCTTTTAACCCCTCTTGACATCAGGTTTTCGAAGTAATTCTCGAGGGAGATGCCGTCGCGGGAGAACAATGCTTTTCGTCCGTTTGCGATTCCTACAATGTTTATTTTCAGTTTATTTTGTTCTTCAAGAACATGTTTTTGTTGCTTGATCTGTGCCAGCAGCTTGCTGCCTACCGTTCCTGTTCCGATAACAAAGAGGTTTAATTCCTGGTAAGGCGACAAGAAAAACGAATCGTGAATGATGTTGAGTGCTTTTTTCAGGTTGCTTTTGGAGATCACACAGGAGATGTTGGTTTCCGATGCGCCCTGAGCCAGTGCAACAACGCTGATACCTCCCCTTCCCAATGTTCCGAAAAATTTACCGGCAACGCCCGGCACATGTTTCATGTTTTGCCCCACCACGGCGATGGTTGCCAGGTCGTATTCGACAATGATCTCGTTGATGCTTCCCCTCTCTATCTCTTTCGCAAATTCTTTGCTGAGCACTTTCTGGGAAAGCGGAGCATCCTGCGTGCGGACTCCGATGGATGTACTGTTTTCTGAGGATGCCTGGGAGACCAAAAAAACGCTGATGCCGTTATCCGCCAATGCCGTGAAGATACGTTTGTTTACGCCGATGACTCCTACCATGCCAAGTCCCTGTATGGTAATCAGGGCGGTATCGTTGATCGACGAAATGCCCTTAATTATTTTCCCGTTGGGGGTAGGTTTTATATCGCGTATAAGTGTTCCTTCTGAACCGGGCTTGAAGGTGTTTTTCACGCGGATAGGTATGCTTTTGTGGTATACAGGGAAAATGGTTGGAGGATAGATCACTTTTGCCCCGAAGTTGGAGAGTTCAATCGCCTCGGTAAACGAGAGCTCTTCAATGACATAAGCAGAATTGATGATTTTGGGGTCGGCTGTCATGAAGCCATCCACGTCCGTCCATATTTCCAGTACCGAAGCATCAAGCGCAGCAGCAATAATGGCTGCGGTATAGTCCGATCCTCCGCGTCCCAGGTTAGTGATATCGTCCCCTTCTTTACCCGAAGAGATAAATCCCGGAACTATGGCCACTTTAGGCAGCGGTTCATTTAAAAATGCCTGCCTGATCAGCTCGTTGGAATATGCGATGTCGGGAATGTGGTGGCTGAATTGTTTCGTGGTCTTGATAAACTGGGTGGAATCATAAACCTTGGCCCCCCCGATAATTTTGCTTACGATAAGAGCTGAAAAACGTTCGCCGTAACTGACGATCTTGTCCGATGTCTTTTGCGACAGATCGCCAATCAGGTAGACTCCCCGCAAGATGTTACGCAGGTCTTCGAACATCGGGGTGATTTTTTGTTTCAGTTCCTTTCTATCGACATCGGAAGCCACCATTTCCCCGATCATTTCTTCGTGGCGGAAGATGATTTCTTCCAAAATCGATTGGTATCCCGGGTTTGTATTTAAGGCAAAATCCGCTGCCAGTAGAAGACGATCGGTCACGCCTCCAAGAGCGGATACCACAACAATCACAGGCTCTTTTTCAGCCTCTATGATATTTTTGACCAAAAGCATACTTTCGGGAGTCCCTGCGGATGTCCCTCCGAATTTCATAACTTTCATCTGTATGAATATATTTTTACCGTAACGAACGGTTCTAATGAAATAAAAAATGGATGGCAAGAGGCAAACCGGTTGATTTGCGGGTGGCAAACGGCGTTGCCGCGTGGATGTAAAATATTATATAACCCCCCAGGGGGTCATAGTCATTGTGAAAGGAGTAGTGTATGTTGAATATGAAAAGTTCATCGCAACGTCTTAATATGTTGCAAAGATAAAGAAATAATTCAAGAAAATGATAAAATTGCTAAAAAAAAAGAGATTTAACAATTATTGATAAAAATGCCTGCGCTTGAAGAGACATTATCCGGTCTTGCACAAGTGAAAGGATGAACTGAATGGAGCTGTTTGATTAATTTTATTTTTATTTCTAAGTTAAAAGAAATATATTTGCGGATATTATTTGAAATTTTGTTTTCTTGAATAAGATTCCAAGATGAGTTTTGTCCGTCAATGAGATACTTGCTGCATACAAAGACTTCAACAGCGCTTTTGGAAGATACCTGTGGATTCTTTCTACGTTACTTCGATCCAGAGACGAATCGGAGGACAAACCATGTTAAGGATGAAACTGGAAATAATCGAAAATGGTCGCCGCGCTCTAACACCGCAGTACCGCCTGCACAACAGGACAAGGTTGCCGGATTGAAGCGCCTTGAATTAAGAATTCCCGCCTGGACCATCGAAAACGACAAGACCGTCATCCGGGTAAGACTTGCGGAAAATTAAACAAGAAAATATGACTAATCAAAAACAACGAAAATGAAAAAGTTACTATCTCTGTGCATTTTAACTATTTCCATCCTGTTTACAACGCAATCTTGCACAAACACCCAACAAAAAAACCAGGACAACAGTGCTGATTTCATGGAAGAAACCGTATCCTTTGCCGCGGAGCAATACTCGCGCATGCTCGATAAGGTGGAAGACTCGGCAGGGATAGTGAATCCCAAATCAATAATCGACGGGAAAATGAAGTATATCCCTCCGCAGGAATGGACTTCGGGTTTCTTTCCGGGAAGCCTCTGGTACCTGTACGAATTGACGGGGGATGACAAATGGAAACCGATGGCCGTCAAATATACCGAAGCGTTGGATACCATCCAGTATTATACCGGCAATCACGATGTGGGATTCATGATCTATTGCAGCTACGGAAACGGACTTCGTTTAGCTGGAACTGAAGCTTACAAGGAAGTTATTCTGAATGCTGCAAAATCCCTTTCAACCCGTTATATTTCCGAAGCGGGCATCATCCAGTCGTGGAATGCCAACAAATCGAAAGACTGGGAATGTCCGGTGATCATCGACAACATGATGAACCTGGAACTGCTGTTCGAAGCGACGAAGCTCTCCGGTGACTCCTCTTTTTACCGCATTGCGGTCACCCATGCCGACAATACCATCAGGAACCATTACCGTCCCGACTACAGTACCTGGCACGTGATCGACTACGACAGGAGCGACGGAAGCGTCCGGCACAGAAATACTCACCAGGGATATTCGGATGAAAGTTCCTGGTCACGTGGACAGGCCTGGGGCGTTTACGGGTTTATCCTTTGCTACCGTGAGACGGGTGACCGGAAATACCTGGACCAGGCAGAAAAGGCGCTGAATTTCATTGGCAGCCACCCGAACTATCCGGAAGACGGGGTGCCGTACTGGGACTTTGATTCACCGGATATTCCGGATACCTACCGTGACGCTTCTGCGGGCGCAATCCTGGCTTCTGCACTGTACGAGCTGTCGACCTACTCCGATAAAACGGACTACAAGGCCTGGGCGGACAGGATCGTTGCTTCCCTGTCAAGTCCGGCCTACCGTGCTGCGTTGGGTGAAAACGGCGATTTTCTGCTGATGCATTCCGTTGGAAGTCTGCCTCACAACTCGGAGGTGGATGTTCCCCTGAATTATGCAGACTATTATTTCCTGGAAGCATTGAAACGCAAGAGGGACCTGGAGAAATAGAAGCACGCAATGAAAATTTGGTTGTTCCTTTTTTCGTGTATGGTGGCACCACCGGCGAAACGGAGCGTTACCTGCTTTGCATGATCGGATATTTTGACCATGAAACCGGAATGGTGCCGAGACCTACCGTGGTATATGACAAGAAAGGAGTAAACGATCCCCACGATAATCCTTCTCTGATGATAGATGATGAAGGTTATATCTGGGTATTCGTCAGCGGGCGAGGACAGAAACGACCCGGATTCAAATACAGGAGTAGGCTTCCTTTCAATATCGACCGTTTCGACGAAATTAGCAGCGAGGAGATGACCTATCCGTAGCCCTGGAACACGGATAGGGATATTTTCACTTTTTTACCAAATATCAGGGATACAGGTTGCTGTACTTTGAAACCAGTGACGACGGCATACTCTGGTCAGAGGATCGGTTGTTGGCAGCCATGCCGCAAAGAGATGGGGAACAAGCGGGACATTATCAGGTTAGCGGACTTTACGATAACCGGATCACAACTACGATATGGGCCTCCACAGACAAAGGCACCTGCTGGAAAAAGAGGAGAACGGTAACTTCAAACAGTCGTTTTAATCATGCTTATGTACGCTGTCCCTTACATTTCAAAGCGCCATTTTGTTTCTTCTGGTCGGACGGTGATGCTCATCGTTTCAGCAAGTCACAACTTTACTTTGGTGATTTCAAAGGAAATGTATGGCAACTCCCGTATGAGATGAAAACCGATTTCGAAAAACCGGTAAAGGTGAATTGAACCCGAATTATTTGACTATAACCACGTCTTTGAACATATAGGTATTGTCGCTGATTCGTAGAGGCAGTTTACTTGCTGTGGATACGTTAGTCAGGATAACCTCCCTGGTTTTGATGAATGGGAACTTTTCGAGGTAAGCCTCATCGGTCATTTCTTTATTGAAATTCGCAAAAATGGCGGGACCCCGATATTTCTCCGGATGGCTGGAATCGTCAATTTGCAGGTTTTCAATGGTAATCCTTTCCGGCATGTAGCATGTATAGCCGAAATCATGTTGACCTGTGTTGGATCCGCCTATCAGGTTTACGTTGCCCGACTTTACACCTCTGGGGGCAAAGATACAATTGCGGATAAAGAATTCACCTTCCCACGTACTTCCGTAATCGGAACGCAGGTTGATCAGGTTTGTACCGTTTATGGTAGAATTCTCAACGGTGAAAACGCCGCTGCCAATAGCGTTTATTCCCTGGTGTCCAAGTGTTGAATGACGAATGGTGGCATTGGCAACCCCCATATGGGCATCAAATCTGGAAAAGGTACAATGATCATATACGACGTTCTTGCAGTAATTGGATCCCATGATCCCCCAATACTCAGTGTTGTTGATATCATTAGTCTGGCTGCAGTTCTCGAATGTAATGTTTAGCGCCAGGTTGATGTTTATATCGTAGGTACCCATGGATACGGGAGTCCCCGCCGAACCGATGGTACGGTAGACTTTGTGACCGGTAAGCAGGGTGTTTCTGACAGTCACGTTGGAGCAGTTGCTGATACTGATGAAACCACCGTAGGGCGCACCCTGGTCTCCTTCACCGGTGATCCTGTGTTCCAGCCCGTCGACAATAACATTGGACCGTTTGATTGCGATACCCCGGGCAAAGTAACTGTATTTGGATTCCTCCCTGTTGGCAATTGTGGTAAATTTCCCTCCGGAAATGGTTAGTATCGTTTCATCAACCGGGAGGACCGTAATTTCCGTAATCCGTTCAAAATCCCAGATTATGGGTGTATTTTTATCCACCGTGCCGTTTTTATCGACAATAAATATATCTGTCTGCGAAGAACCGTTGTTTTGGTTGGCTCCAAACCGGATATAACGCTTTACGTTGGAATCGGTAACCGTAACAAGAGAGGCTCCTGGTAAAGTAATATCCAGTTTATCCTGATTTTTTTTCAATGAAGTTATATTTATTGGCTTGAAAGATTGTTTGACAGAGTTGACGGAGAAGATGTGGGCATTCCTGTCTTCCACATCGGTATCGTCAATGATAAATGCAGCTTCACCAAATTCGGTATTGGTCTGTATACTGACTGTGCATCTTTTCCCTCCTATGTAATAAGTAGCCTTATCCGCCTTTACTGTCAGGCTGTGCTTATTGGCAAATTCGTGTGTAGCAGCAATGGCCACGATATCATTGGTTATTCCATCACCTTTGGCACCGAAGTCGCCGTAACAAACCCATCCTTTTGATTTAAACCGCTGAATATCTTTCTGAGACGGTATTTCACTTTTAGTTGTTTTCTCAGTTTCGTCCGGTTGAACCCGATTATCTGATGTGATTTGACAGGATGCCCAAGTGAAATTACATAAAGCGGCAACGACGAGTGTAAACAAATATTCCTTTTTCATACGATAGATATTGTTTTTTCAAATGTGTCGGACAGAACTCGCTTCTAATCATCTGCTTGTATGTAATTGATTTGCATGTTCGTTTCGTTCAGACCTATTATCAGCTTCCATCTGTTTCATTGTTTTGCTATTTATGCGGGTGATGAATGCATATGAAACTTATCTTATTGGATTTCAATTTTTAGGGGTTGATCGATTTTTTCTTTCTCGGATTTTACAAATTGTGTCCAGTCCTCGAAGCTGTTGAACCCGGCTTTGCTCCATCCGCCTCCGGCATAGTAGGTATACCTTTTCCCCGGCTGGTATCCGTTCAGACCTGCATAATGGCCATCCAGCACCCTGACGTCCCCGAATCCCGCGGGATGGATAGCTGCCGTGTAGATGGTCCCGTCCGTTTCGGTTCCCGGAGTTTCGTAGGCGATGATCCCCTCCTTGTCACCGAAGGTGGCGGAAGTTTTCGACATATCCATTACGATGCCGGTGGCCAAGGTCAGCTCCCCCGTTTCGGCTTCAAAGATATTGGTGACCTTGTTGAACAGGCTATGGGCGTCAAGAGAGATGATGCGGGTCTCCGTTACCGTGCGTTCTCCCACCCTGTAGGGTTCGTAGGTCAGCCTGAACGAGAGGCGCAGCGGTCCGTTGTCGATAACCTCGGCAGTGATGAAATTGTCGCCCAGGCACAGGGTGTCGTGATCGACGGGAGCGGTCATGCCCAGACCGAGGGTCCTGCCCACCTTGTAGAAATCGAGCCCTTCGCCGTGATCCTTGTGGTAGGAGGCAGTGCCGGAAAGGTCTTCCCGGTACCACTTGTCGATGATCAGCGACTCGGTGCGCTTGGCCCAGAAATCCATTCCGTTGCTGATTTCCCCGGTAGCTTTCAGTGCGGGTCCGTAGACCCGGAAAGCAGTACGGTTGTTCTCCCAGGTGAAGTCGTCCTTCCTCTCCGGAACCAGCCGTCCGTAGACCAGCGGTTCAAACTCCGCCGATTCTCCTTTCGTGATGCGGAATGTTTGTGCTTCGCCCGCTTCCAGCGATACGGGAAAGATGATTGATTCACTGCCGGTGTCGCCGGTGACAATCTGCCAGGGCAATTGCGTTCCGTTCCCATCCGTGACTTTCAGGCTTTTGCCCTCCGTTGCCCCCAGCTTTGCTTCAACCTTGCTCCAGGGCACTTCAGCCATCTGGTTCTTCCTTGCGGTTGCTCCCGGGTTCTGTACTGTCAGTACCACTTTGTTCCCGGAAGAGGCGCATCCCGTCAGCAGGGCGGCAATCAGGAACGTTCCCATATATTTGATTTTCATTGTTGTCAACTGTTTTAAGCACACTTTTTACCTGCAGGTTTGTGCGGTGGGAGATAGATGTGTCAGGGCTGCTTGCCGATATATGCCAATATGCCTCCATCCACGTACAGGATATGGCCATTCACAAAGTTCGAAGCTTCTGAAGCGAGGAATACTGCGGGACCCGCGAGGTCCTCGGGTGTTCCCCAGCGGGCGGCCGGGGTCTTGGCGATGATGAATGAATCGAACGGGTGCCGTGATCCATCGGCCTGTTTTTCCCGTAGCGGAGCGGTTTGCGGCGTAGCAATATATCCCGGGCCGATCCCGTTACACTGGATGTTGTACGCTCCGTATTCGGAGCAGATGTTTTTTGTAAGCATTTTCAATCCTCCCTTTGCGGCGGCGTATGCAGAAACGGTTTCACGTCCCAGCTCGCTCATCATGGAGCAAACGTTGATGATCTTGCCGTGTCCCTTTTTGATCATGTGCGGGATGACTGCTTTTGAGACGATAAACGGCCCGTTCAGGTCAATGTCGATGACCCGGCGGAATTCGGCAGCCGGCATCTCGTGCATGGGGACACGCTTGATGATGCCCGCGTTATTTACCAGGATGTCGATCACCCCTATCTCCTCCGTTACCTGTGCAACGAATTTGTTTACCGCATCTTCGTCGATCACGTCGCACACGTAACCGCCGGCTTCGATGCCCCTTTCCCTGTATGCTGCAAGTCCCCTGTCCACCAGCTCCCGGTTGATGTCATTAAAGACAATGGTCGCTCCTGCCTCCGCATAAGCCGTTGCCATTGCGAACCCGATACCGTAGGAAGCTCCTGTGACGAGCGCTATTTTTCCTTCCAACGAGAAATTAACCATTTGAATTTTTTATTTTAGTTCGACAATTTTTGAAAAATCCTGGTCGCCGTAGTCGAGGTTTTCTCCTGCCATGCCCCAGATAAAGGTGTAGTTACTGGTGGCGGCGGCAGAATGTATGGACCATTCGGGTGAGAGCACGGCCTGGTCGCCTTTCATCCATATGTGTCGGGTTTCATCCACCTCTCCCATAAAATGGCAAACGGCCTGACCGTCGGGAACCTCAAAATAGAAATAAGCCTCCATTCTGCGGGAATGGACATGCGCCGGCATGGTGTTCCATACGCTGCCCGGCGCGAGTTCTGTCATGCCCATTTGCAGCTGGCAGGTAGGCAGCACCTGATTCACTATCATCTTGTTGATGTTCCGGTGGTTGGAAGTTTCCAATGAGCCCATCCCGGCCACTATGGCATCTGCCTTTGTCACTTTCTTGTCGGGGTAGTTGCGGTGGGCATTGGCCGAGTTGAAATAGAACTTGGCCGGTTTTTCGGCATCGTCACTCTCAAAATAGACTTCACGGTCGCCCGCCCCAAGATAAAGAGCCTCCTTGTAATCGAGTTCGAATACGGTTTCCCCCACTTTTACCTTTCCCTTGCCCCCCACGTTAAAGATTCCCAGCTCACGGTTGCGAAGAAAGACGGGCTGTTTCAACGGATCTATTGCTTCCAGTCGCAGTGCCTCTTTCACCGGCATCGCCCCCCCAACTACCATGCGGTCGTACATGGAATAGACCATGTTCACTTCGTCGGCAGCGAATACTTTTTCAATTAAAAAATCCCTTCGCAGCCGTTGCGTGTCGTAAGATTTCGCATCTTCCGGATGCGCAGCATAGCGCAGTTCATAATTTGTTTTCATATACTTGATCGTTTGATGAATATTTGGCCTTAAAAAAAGGTGGCAGGACAAATTTACGATTTTTTTGATTTACTTCAAAATAATCCTGTTGAACTTGGAAATCCGTTTTTATGCTTATGTGATTTTAGATAGGTTTTTCCTTATAAGTCATTTTAGTCTTTCCAAAAAAATATACATATGTCTCCGGGTGTTAGCGTCCGTGCGCTCTTGCCTAACTTCAGCGGAATCGCCTGTCTGTTTAGCCGGTATAAATTCCTGTTGCCAGTAGCTTTGACTTCAATATTCTCATTGATGTCGTGATTTACCACAACCAAAAAGTTATCTTCCCCTTTCTCCAACAGTGATACCAATGCGCCGCGTCCCCCTGAAATATCAAGGGTCTTAAATACGCTTGGAAGTTGAGATTTATCCAATTCAACACATCCGTCGGGAATTTCTCCGGTATGTGCAATCCAATTAACCTTTGCCCTCAAGAATACAGGAGCTAAAGCCTGAAATTCCCGGTTCATCTCTTGCAGAAGATACCAAGTGGAAGTTTTTAAACCCTCGCTGGTCAAGGGGGGTTGTCCCCAAACCGCTGAATTGCCGGATGGTACATACGTGTAATACTGAAGTACCTGCGCCCCGTACGCAAGATTGCTATACATTTGAAGACGTAAATCATCCACTGTAGGGATGGGGTAGATGATACCATTAGGAAGGAACAGTTGCGTGGATAAGGCAAAGGCCCATAGATCTTTTCCTGTTCTTCTTGCTTCGCTACTTGTCCGTTCCAGGGTGTAATACCAGCCGGGAAAAAGCTTTCTCTGTTGAGTAACAGTATCAACGACTACAGGATATCGATCTACCGAAATCATGGGAATATCTATTTCCGCATATCTTTTTACAAAACGGGTATAAGGCGATGGTTCCTTACCGGTGCAGCCGATAAGTTCCGGCGCCCAATTAGAACCTCGGCAGTCTGCTCCTGCCAGATTGATGTAACCAAAATGTTCACTGTCTATTTTTCGTACGCGATCTACCCAGCGATTTAAAGAGTCCAGCCATTCATAGGTAGTGGGTTCGTCCTTAAAGAAATATCCTGCAAGAGCCGGGTGACTCTTTAATCGTCTCAGATCTTGGTCATTCAAAAAATCCAACCAGGAGGCACCCACCATCTGCTTTAAATTGGCTTCATCTGCCCTGTCGAGCGCTGTGAACAAATGCGGGATATTATCCGCAGCTGGTTTTGTTGATAAATCGTCGGCATAATTAATGGTAAAGCCTGCATCTGCCATATCCTTATACATATCAACAGTGCCTGAACAGTTAATGCCTCCCCATGCTAAAATGGGAATCTTATCCCCTGATTGATCCGACAATTGAATTTTTTTTGCCGGTATTTCCTTCTCCTCTGTTTTCTTTTCTACGTTTTTACCGTTGGAGGAGCTACCGTTAAAGAACGATAGGCTTAGTACGCAAATAATTATCCAAATTTTTTTCATCATGTATTTTTTTTAATTTCTGTCATTGCCAACGGCCTCCGGTATGAAGCATACTCTTCAGCACTTTTTGGCGGGAGTTTACAAAAAAATGTCAGAGGCATCCGGTATCTATTAAATTAAACAAATCTCCCAAATAATAATTGTAAATATCTCGAGGTAAACACTTTCTTTCTTTACACAAGGAAGCGGCCAAGCCGATAACCTCACCCATCATTCCTGTTGTTCGTTGAACACGGACTGTTCCTAAAGCGATGTGGGTGACGCTAATATTTCTACCTGCCATAAACAAGTTTGATATGTTTCTGGAATATAAGCACCGATAAGGAAAAGTGTAGATGTCCTTTTCTTTTGAGTTGTGTACTGCATAAGCAATAAACTCCGTTCCGGGAAATCTTTTCGAGTTCTCAGGATCTGGATAGTGCAAGTCGATACCCCAGTTTGTCGTTACAACAGCATCGGGGTACTCCACTTTATTTACAACATCTTCTTCGGTAAGTATATGGTCCCCCATTAAACGGAATGATTCTCTTTTTCCCGTTACAAACTGCAGTTCATTTAATTTA
>ENA-UOOR01001165-UOOR01001165.1-fermentation-metagenome-genome-assembly--contig:-NODE-1165-length-32539-cov-7.293344_pt1 | contig 32539 bp, 20 predicted proteins | sample MGYA00245780_ERZ724029 | MGnify/ENA primary metagenome ERZ724029 (study PRJEB28704, sample SAMN03018315) | fermentation metagenome | biome: anthropogenic terrestrial biome; feature: soil; material... | reverse complement strand
TCTCCGCGTCGGCATCCGGCAAGGCCAGCGTCGCCGCCGCCTGCTTCTCTGCCCGATAGCTGTCCATGTCGATGGCCTCGAGGATGCCCTTCGACAGGTCGTCCTCCTTCGGCGCTGGCAGCTTGGGGATGAGCAGGTTGAGCAGAATCGAGAGCTTCTCCCATTCCCGGTTCGAGTACGGCAGCACCGAGGCGAGAAAGTCGTAGGTGCGGGCAAACGCCTTGGCGTCACCCTTGAACCGGACCTGGCCGTCCTCGTCGAGCCGCGTCAGGTAGACCTGAACACAGAGGTCGAGCAGCGGATCGAGCCGCTCGCGGCCCTCTCCGCCGAGGAAGACCGCGACCACCTCGTCGAGCTGCCCGGGGCTGTAGACCTGCCCCTCCTCGAGGCTGCGCTTCAGGTCGTGCAGCTTGTTCGGGTCGGTCTCCTCGCTGAGCACCGTGGTCCGGTAGTACTTCGCGAAGGCCGCCTTGATGGTCTCGGTGTCGTTCTGGAAGTCGAGCACGAATACGTCGTGCTTCTCCGGGTGCGCGCGGTTGAGCCGCGAGAGCGTCTGCACCGCCTTGACGTCCGAGAGCTGCTTGTCGACGTACATCGTGTGCAGCAGCGGCTCGTCATACCCGGTCTGGAACTTGTCCGCACAGACGAGGAATCGATACGGGTCCTCAATGAACCGGTCGGGGATGTCGTTGCTCGAAAACCCGTTGAGAGAGGACTCGGTGACCTTCTCCCCCTGGTCCTCGACCTCGCCAGAGAAGGCGACGATGGCGCGGTAAGGGCTCTTGCGCTCGAAGAGGTACCGCTGGATGGCGTGGAAGTACTCGATCGCGCGGTCGATGCCCCCGGTAATCACCATCGCCCGCGCCTTGCCGCCAATCAGCCGCGGCGCGAGCACGTGCTCGTGGAAGTGGTCGACCATGATCTCGGCCTTGAGCCGCACGGCCGTCTCGTGGCCCTCGACATAGCGGCGCAGCTTCTTGCGCGCCTTGCGCACGTCGAACTCCGGGTCGCCGGGCACGGTCTTGACCAGCCGATAGAAGCTGTGGACCGGGGTGTAGCTGCGAAGCACGTCGAGGATGAAGCGCTCCTCGATGGCCTGCTTCATCGTGTAGCGGTGAAAGGGCCGATGCTCGACCTTGCCCTCGGCATCCGGCGGCTGCGGCTCGCCGAACATCTCGAGGGTCTTGTTCTTGGGCGTCGCGGTGAAGGCGAAGTAGCTCGCGTTGGTGAGCATCTTGCGAGCGGCCATTCGCCGCTCGAGCTCGTCGTTGATGGTGTCCTCGGGCTCGGCGAGCGCCTCGCTCATCGCCGCCGCGGTCTTGCCACCCTGGCTCGAGTGGGCCTCGTCGATGACGATGGCGAAGCGCTTGCCCTTCTGGCTTCCAATCTCGTCGAGGATGAAGCGGAACTTCTGGACCGTGCTGACGATGATCTTCTTGCCGCTCTCGATCATTCGCCGCAGGTCGCCCGAGCGCGCCGCGTGGCCGACGGTCGCCGAGACCTGCAGGAAGCCCTTGATGGTCGCGTCGAGCTGCCGGTCGAGGATGCGCCGGTCGGTGACGACGATGACCGAGTCGAACACCGCCTGCCCGTCGCGCTCGACGGCGATGAGCTGGTGCACGAGCCAGGCGATGGAGTTCGACTTGCCGCTGCCGGCCGAGTGCTGAATCAGGTAGCGCCGGCCCACGCCGTGCGCGGTGACGTCGGCGAGCAGCCGGCGCACGACGTCGAGCTGGTGGTAGCGCGGGAAGATCTGCTTCGGCCGCTTCTTGCCGGTCTTCTCGTGCTTCTCGAAGACGGGCTGGGCGTAGCTTTCGAGAATGTTGGTTAGGCTCGCGGGGGTGAGGATGCGCTCCCAGAGATAGGCGGTCTTCAGTCCCTGGGGATTGGGCGGGTTGCCCGCGCCGTCGTTGTGGCCCTGGTTGAAGGGAAGGAACCAGGACTTCTTGCCCACGAGGTGGGTGCAGAAGCGCACCTCGCTGTCGTCGACGGCGAAGTGGGCGACGCAGCGGCCGAGGGCGAAGAGCGGCTCGCGCGGGTCGCGGTCGTGCCGGTACTGCTCGACGGCGTCCTCGACGGTCTGCTTGGTGAGGCTGTTCTTCAGCTCGAAGGTGGCGACCGGCAGGCCGTTGATGAAGAGCGCCAGGTCGAGGGCGCGGCGAGTCTGGTCGCTGCTGTAGGCGAGCTGGCGGGTGACGCTGAAGCGGTTGAGGGAGTGCAGCTCTGCCGCCCGCTCATTGCCGGGCGAGGGCGTCGCGTAGAAGAGGTCGATGTGGTGGGGCCCGTGGTCGATGCCCTTGCGCAGTACGTCGACCACGCCGCGCTTGCCGACCTCCTTCTCGAGCCGGGCGAGGAACTCGCGGCGCGTCGGTCCGTCGGAGGCGAGCGAGAGCGCCTCGGCGAGCTTGGGCTGGGTGGCCTCGAGGAAGCCGCGAAGCTGGACGAGGTCCACGCAGAAGGCGCGGTCGTAGTGCCTGGGATCGCCGATCAGCCAACCGGTGCCGCCGGCCACCGGGACCGCGGACTCGGTGTCGACGTGTGGCGGCCAGAGCAGGTCGGTGCGGCCGGTCATGGCTCGCACGATCAGCGACTCGAGGCCTTTCTCGGTGGTGTCGGTGGTCATGCCGCGGCGTCCTCGACGCGCCTCGGGAGGATCACGCGCAGGTAGTCCTCGGTCGCCTCGAAGCGCGCGTCCTTTCCGGACCATTCGCGAGCCAGAGGCACAATCTTCCGGCGCACCCCCATTCCGCGCGCATCGACACGCCCGTAGTCGCGCATGACGTCCACGAGGATGGGGTTTCGGGCGGCGCGCTGGCCCGCCAGCATCTTCTCCACGGTCATCGAGTTCTGGAGCGCTCCCGGGCTCGTGACCTCCAGCCGGTCGCTGTACGCGACGACATCCACCTCGACCGATCGGGTCCAGTCGCGATGGACGATGGCGTTCATCAGCGCCTCGCGCAGGGCCTCGGGCGGATAGTGGAAGCGACGCTCCCGCCGCAGGTCGGCCCCAAGCGTCGCGTCCTCGGTGGAGATGAAGGGCGTCATCCGCTCGAGGAGACGGCCAACGAGGTCCTGCTCCACCGTCTCGCGTGCCCCGCCGTCGGCGACCCGGGTGAGAGGCGCGAGCGCCCCGTCGAGAATGGTGTCGTCGAGCGCCTGGTATTCCTTGTCCTTGCCGGCAAACGCCATCCAACGAATCCCGGCCTGCGGCAGCACTCGGCGGGGGCTGCGGCCGAACAGCACGAGCCCGGCTATCGAGCAGGCTTTTCTGCCATCCGCCACCGGCGCCATCAGCCCGAGGCCGGTCAGCCGAGCCTCCCAGGCCACCGCCGAATTTGGCGCCTCCTCGTCCTTCATGTACTCGACGAGGTAGTCGACGAGGCGTTCGGTGCTGAGATCCGCGAGCCCGGTGCCCGAGACCGGCTGCGTCTCGGGGTGGATCATCGCCCCGGCGGCGAAGAGCCGGGCCTGCTGCTCGCGCGAGGCGAGCCGGGAGATGGAGCCGACGCGGATGTAGATGTCCTCGCGGTCCTTGTGCCGCAGCACGTAGGGCTTGGTGATGCCGGCCTGGATGGTGATCACCGCGACGCGGCGGCCGTCGTCGAGGGCGACCTCCTCGTAGAACGGCAGCAGTAGGGGATGAACATGGCGGCCGAACACCGTGTCCATGACCCATTCCTCGGTGTCAGGGCGCGTCAGCCCGCTGATGTTGCCGTCATCCTCGACGCCGAGCAGCACCTTGCCTCCCTGGAAGTTAGCCAGGGCGACGATCTCCTTGGCGAGCTGCTCGGCACGCACGTCGGCTCTCTTGAACTCCACGCCCGAGCTCTCGCCGTTGGCGATCAACTCGAGCAGCTCCGTTTTCAGCATGAGTCGCCCTCCCTAGGAGGCCCAACAAATCGATGACGCTGCAGTCTGGCTAAGTTCTTCGAGCCTAGCCTCGGGAACTACCGTGATGGGTGGAGAATCAAGAGCGCTCGGCTCGAAGGCTCCCAGGCTCGATGGGGCGCGCGGCGAGCCTCATCGGAGCCGGCGGCTAGAGCTCGTACATTTCCCTGCGCCGCGCGAACGCCTCACGGCCACCTTCGAGGATCTGTTCGGCCTGCTCGCGGATTTCGGGCACGTCGATGGATCCTTGGTATTCGAGCGCGCCGCGGTTCTCGCTCGCCGAGAGCACGCCGATCCATTCCGCGTCCCCAAATACGGGGATGTTCGCGTTGTGGGTCGAGAAGAGGAATTGCCGCCGGGTCTTGGCCTCGCGCAGCTCGCGCACGATTCGCTCGGCGATGAACGCGTTGTCCAGGTTGTCCTCGGGCTGGTCGACGACGAGCGGGTCCGGACTCTCCATGAGGAGCAGATGAAGGATGGCCGTGCACTGCTGCCCGGTCGAGAGGTGCTCGAGCTTCTTGAACTGCGGCTCGGCTCCGGCGTGCGCGACATTGAGCTCGATGCTCACCTCGTCATCTAGCTCGAGTGCCTCGAGCTCGAGCAGCTTGGAATAGGGAAGCTTCGCGAGAGCCTCGGCAACCAGGGACGTCAGCCCGAGCTCGGCTCTCAGCTTCTCACCGCCCTTGCGAATGGCCCGAGCGAGCGCGAGGGGCTTCACCTGCTTCTCCTCGACCCAGACAAGGCGCTTCTCGCCCACGCCTTCGAGCTTGCAATCGACGAGGTACTGCTTGAGTCGGCGGTAGTCGCCCTCGACGCGTAGCTCGATGCGCAGCTTCCCCTCGAGCCGCCGGTTGAGCGAGTCGATCGCTCGCTGCAAGCGCTGGGCGCGTTCGGTACGCAGATCGGACAGCCCAGCGATGAGGTTCGCGCGCTCCTGCTCGCTGGCGGCGACGAGCTGTTCGAGGGTCTTCTTCTTCGCCTCGAGCGGCTTGATGCGCTCGATCTCCTGCGTCAACTCACGAAAGGCGGTCCCGACCTCGCGCCCGCTCTTGCCCGCCATCGCGGGGAGCGCATTCAACGTCTCTCTCAGCTCACGCTCACCAGCCTCGACCGCGCCCTGCCACTCCGCCTTCTCCGGCTCGAGCGCCCTCTTGGCCGTCTCCACCGCGGCGAGCAGCGCCTGCCTGTGCTCCTCGGCCGCTTTGGCCAGAGTCTCGAGCGAGGCCCTCATACCCGCCAGCGTCGCCGCATTCGGCAGGCCTTCGAGCGCCTTGTCGGAGAGGAAAGCAAGGTCGGGCAAGCTGTCGCGCAGGGCCTCCAGCGCCTCCTCGAGTCCTTCGACCTCCTGTCCCACGCGCTCGACTATCTGCTTCTCGCGCTCAAAGAGCGGCAGGCTGGCCAGCTTCGCCTCGACGCCCAAGGCCTGATAGCCCTTGAGCTCCTCGCCGAGTCGCGGAAGCCGTGCGACTCGCTCCTCGACCTCGTCAAGATTGCCGCGAGCTTTCTCGAGCTGCTGCTTGTTCTCGCCGAGCTTCCTGCGCAGCTCGTCCATCTTCTCGGTGCCATCGCGGTCGACGGGAAGGAACCGCTCGAGCAAGCGCATGCGGCTCGGGACATCCTGGGCGAGCTCGTAGATCTCGTTCTGACCGTAGACCTCGAGCTTGGGCAGCAGGTCGAGTGGGCGCAATTGCGAAACGCTGCCCGAATCGTCCCGAACGATGGGCGGCTCCCCGAACCGGCGCGAAATCGTGAATCGTCGACCGTGGTGGACCGCCGAGCTGACCGCAAGCTCAATGGCGCCGTTCTGCTTGCCGAGGTTTTCCTTGACGATCTCCAAGTGCAGCCGAGCCGCCTGCTTGCCCTTCGGCGACAACTCGAGCGCGTAGCGCAGGCATTCGAGCAGGGTTGACTTGCCGGTGCCGCGCCCGCCGATGAGCGCATTCAGGTTCTCGGAGAATCGCGCCTCGAGCCCGTCGAGATAGCCGCCTTGGATTAGTATCGACTCGATGAAACCGTGATGCGCCGGCTCTATGTCCAAGCGGATGCGCGACTCGGGGTCCCGAAAAGCGATTTGAAAGGCCTCGAAGCCGGGCTGCGTCATCTTGACCCAACATGAGGCGGCCGGTTTCTCCAGGTCCTCCGACGTTCCGACATCCGCGGCGCGGATCACGACGATGGGTCGCTCGCGCAGGTAGTCGGGGTTACGGTTCTCGATGATGGCGCGATAGTTTTCCGGCAGGTCGTCAACTCGCCCGGGAATCTGGGCGACTCGGACCAGCTCCGAGTTCCGCCAGACATGCACCAGCCCGCCGCCATCCTTGCTGTTGAGTCGTAAGAGGCCGTTGTTGTTGGTCGTATGAGCCGCGTACCAGAAGCCGCCCAGTTCCCGAATCGTTGTTGCCAACTCAAGGCATCCGAGCCTCGACGGGAATTCCCCTCTCTCGACTTCCAACAAGTCGAGCTTGCCGAGGTAGCGGTTCAACGCGTCCTTCGTTGTCTCCTCGGGGAAGAGACAGACCATGTGGACCTTCTCGGTCGACGTGATCTCGAAGCCTGGAAACGCGACGATTCCGCCCTCGTTGAGCGCCTTGCGAAGCTTGTCGACGCTTTCGACGCTGCCGTGGTCGGCGATGCCCACGACTTTGATCCCGAGCGCTTGGCACTTCTCCACGAGCGCACGGTTATATGCGTCCTCGTCGAGCCCGTGATCCTGATTGCGATACTGCTTCAGGTAAGTCCACGGATTGACCTGGAGCGCGCACCGCCAGAACTTCGCAAAGGAGGGCTGTCCGCTCGTGCTCGACGGGGTTGTGCCATCCGACGAATCTGCTGGCATCGACTTCTTGCTCATTGCGTTTCCTCTCCCGTAGTCCCTACCTACGCCCTTCGAGCCAATCCTCCGAATGCAGGTCATACTCGCCGGCGTTCAGGCCGCTTCGCTCTCCGCAGGATCGAGATCGGCCTCTGCTTCGCTTTCCGTGGGCTCGGCTTCAAGCTCTTCGGGGTTGACGTCAGGGAGGTTGCGCGCGGCCTCTCGGACGTCGAGCTGGCCGGCGACCACGTCGGCGATTAGGCGGGTGCGGTATTCGCGCACAATGCCGATTTCCTTCTCGATCAATGCGGTTGCAGCCGCGAACCTAGATGCTACGACACTGACAGCCTCGACGATACGGAGTTGTTCCTCCAGAGGAGGTCGCGGGAGCCGCAATCGCGCAACCATTCCAGCATTCAGGTTTGCCATCGTTGAGCCGATTGATGCGGCGGCGAGCTCCGCACACACACCGGCAGAGGAGAAGACGGCCTGGAAATACTGAGGCACAAACGCTTCCAATCTACAGCGAAGCAGCAGACTGCCTGTCCCGCAGATCCAGCCAGTCCCGGACGAGGCGACGACCGCACACCGGCCAAGGTCGCCACGACGAGCGACGACAATATCGCCCTCATGGAATCGGTGACGACCAAGAACCCGAGCTTTCTCGCAACTCACCGTAACGTCGCTCGCAGGTACAACGCGCCCTTCCTTTATATGGATGGGATTGATCACCGGAACGCCACCATTCACATACTCATGGGAATGCAGTTGGCTTCCGAATGGCCCCGTCTGAATCAAGCGAAGTCCGCTAATGGCAGCCGGCGCTTCCCAGTGCGCTGGGATCTCGCCAATCCAAGGCACGCCCGAATCCTTCATGGGCGCCTTGGGTTCGAGCCCACCCGTGACCACACCTTGAATGATGGCCTGCTTCTGCTCGTTTAGTAGCGCGATGAGCTTCCGCTTGGCGCGGATGTAGCAATCAATGCGATGATTCGCATGGTCGAGGAAGCGCACGATGGCGGCTTGCTCATCGCGAGAAGGTATCGGTACAGCCAGGTTCGCCCATTTCTCGGTCCGAAGACACCGTGTGCCATGACCCGCCTCGCTCACAAGTTCCAACACTTCCGACTCAATCCCGGCGAGAAGCAGGGCGAGGAACGAGGACTCGATGCCCTCCTTGGGCACCAGCGCCTTCATATCCTGATTTACAGTGACCGGAACCCTTGTCTCGGCGACCGGAAATGTTCTCGCAAGAATCATCCCTCGGACCACAAAAAGGACGGCCGGCGCTGGCACCACAGAAATGCCAGTATTTCTGAGTGCCCGGTCGGAGATGTGATTGCGCGAATCCCTAATCACGCGCGTCTTCATGTCCTTCGGCGTCACCCACGGCATCATGCCGTTCCAATAGGCGGCCATTCTCTTGCTAGGCGTCAGCCCGCCCAAGGTCCTCGCTACGTACTTGAGCTTGAACGACTGCCAATGGCGGGGAATCGTAGACACCGAAAGGAGGTTAGAATCTTTGTAATCGGGATATGGCCTGAGCCCCTCAATCACGCCGCACCTCGCTTGATCAAGCCGTCGAGCAATCCCTCCGCCTCCTTCTGCACCGCTCGGATATCGGCCGCGATCTCCTCGAGCGACCGCAGCGGCTGCGGCTTGTAGAAGTGCCGGGTGAAGCTCACCTCGTACCCGATCTGCGTCTTGCTCTCGTCGAGCCAGGCGTCCGGCGCATACGGCAGCACCTCGCGCTTCAGGAAGGCCTCGATTCCGCCCTCCTCCAGCAACGGCACCTGCTCGGTGTCGCGCAGCTCGCTGTCGGGCTCGTATTCGACGACCTGCTTCTTGCCGCCGATGGTGACCTCGAAGAGCCCGCGCAACGGGTCGGCCTTCACCTTGCCCGGCTTGTGCACCTTGGCGATCACCGGCGCGGCCGTTTCCTCACGCCGGCTCACAGCGCGCAGCAGCACCTTCAGATCGGCGGCCCCGAGCCTGATCCCGAGCCGCTCGAGGGTGAGCGCCTCGGTCACCAGCCGGCGAAACTCGTTGTGGTCGTCGAAGACGCCTTCGCCGAGCTCCCGGCGCAGCGCCATCCCGGCGGCGACGAGCATCCCGTCGCGCTCCCAGCTCTTCGGGTCGAGCAGCTTCTTTCGCTTCTTCTCCGGAAGGCCCTTCTTCGGCGCGGCGTCCTCGCCATCCTCATCCCCGTCGGCGTCATCGCTTCCCCACTCGGCGAGCCGCTTCTCGAGCCTGGCGCGCACCGAGTCGAAGTCGTCGAAGAGCGCCTCGCCGAATTTGTCGTAGAGCGCGCTGCGGATCTCCTCGTCGCCCGAGGCGAAGCGCAGCGCCTCGACTGCCTGGAGCGTGAGCTGGCTGTGCAGCCGCAGCGGCCTCTCGACGGTCACCTTCCAGTAGCCGAACGCCTTGTTCGGAAAGACCTTCGACTGCTCGGTCTCGGCGAAGGCGTCGTACGCCTCCATCACCCGCTCGATGTCCTCTTCGGAGAGCTCGCAGTTTTTCTTGCCCAGGTTCTTGCGCAGCGGCTTGAACCAGCCGGTGGCGTCGATGAGCTGGACCTTGCCGCGGCGCTCCGGGCTCTTGCGGTTGCTCAGGACCCAGACATAGGTGGCGATGCCAGTGTTGTAGAAGAGGTTGAGAGGCAGGGCGATGATCGCCTCGAGCCAGTCGTTCTCGATGATCCAGCGCCGGATGTTGCTCTCGCCCTGGCCGGCGTCCCCGGTGAAGAGCGACGAGCCGTTGTGGACCTCAGCGATGCGGCTGCCGAGCTTCGAGCGGTGGTTCATCTTCGCGACCATGTTCGCGAGGAAGAGGAGCTGCCCGTCGCTCGACCGAGTCACCAGCGACAGGTCCTCGCCCTGGTGCATCACCCGGAAGCGCGGGTCGCGCATCCCTTCCTTGCCGCCCATCGACTCCAGGTCCTTCTTCCAGCTCTTCCCGTAGGGCGGGTTGGCGAGCATGAAGTCGAACTCCTGGGCCGGAAAGGCGTCGTTCGAGAGCGTCGACCACTCGGCGCCGCCGACGATGTGGCTCGCGTTGTCGCCCTCGCCCTTGAGCAGCATGTCCGCCTTGCAGATTCCGTAGGTCTCCGGGTTGATCTCCTGGCCGTAGAGGTGGGTGACGACCTTCTGGCGGTGCCCGGCGGCGAGCTTGCGCAGCGTCTCCTCGGCCACGGTCAGCATCCCGCCGGTGCCGCAGGCGCAGTCGTAGAGCAGGTAGGAGCCGGATTTGACGCTCGCCGCAATGGGGCGGAACACCAGGTTCGCCATCAGCCGGACTGCGTCGCGCGGGGTCCAGTGCTCGCCTGCCTCCTCGTTGTTCTCCTCGTTGAAGCGGCGCACCAGCTCCTCGAAGATCGTGCCCATCGAGTGGTTGTCCATCGCCGGGTGCTTGACCGAGCCGTCGCCGTTGAGGACCGGGTTCGGGCTGAGGTTGATCTCCGGGTCCAGGAACTTCTCGATGAGCGTGCCGAGCGCATCGTTGCGCGACAGCCGACCGAGGACGTGGCGAAACTCGAAGTTGGCGAGGATGTCCTGCACGTTCGGAGAGAAGCCGTCGAGCCAGGCCTCGAAGTCGGCCTTGAGCTGCTGCTGGTTGCCGCGCGCCTTGAAGTCGCGCAGGCGGAAGCCGGAGGTGTTGTAGAAGGCTTGCCCGGCGGCGGCGCAGAGCGCGCCGTGCTGCGCGGGTCGGCCCTGGTCGTCGAGGCCGACGATGCCCGCGTCGTCGAGTATCTTCTTCTGGTCGAGTACGGCCTGCTTGGTGGGCTCGAGCACCGCATCGAGCCGGCGCAGCACGCACATCGGCAGGATGACGTCGCGGTACTTGCCGCGCACGAAGACGTCGCGCAGCACGTCGTCGGCGATGTTCCAGATGAAAGAGACGATCTTGTTGTGCGTGGCCTGGTCCATGAGGTCGGGCTCCGGTGCGCCCCGCTGCCGCCTCGCTGAAAGGAGGGGGCGGGAATGGCGCCACGGCGAGGCAGGCAGGCGTCGGCCGGCCGGGCGCTTGATTGTCTTGTGTTGGACGGAAAGTACCACGCGGCACGGACGGCGGAGGCCGCGCCAAGCGCGGCTATAGCCGGCCGCTTCGCCCCCGTTCAGTCGAAGCTGAACGCTTGTGCGCGCTTGACGTGCTTTCTGGGCCGCCTCACCATCCGTCTTGTGACACTTTCTCTCGACATGACGCGCGACGATGCCCGGCCCTACTTCCTGTGGGACACCAGGATGACCGCCGGCGAGTTGCGCCAGCGCCTACGGGAAGCAGAGGAGACCGAACGCATCCTTTGGATGGCCCGCATCCTGCGCGAGGCTCGCTACCAGGACGTATGGGCCTTTCTTTCCCTGGAGGACGTCCTGTCGCACTGGGAGCAACTGCGCGGTCAGCTCGGCCGCATGACCGGCTTCTGGGAATTTCTCCTGCGCGAATGGCGAGAGAATGGCCTCATTCCCGCTTCCCGATAGCAAGCTGAGCGCGCTGCAACGTGACGTCTTGCTGGCCTTCTTCGAGCGCGAGCAACGGTTCTTCCTTACGGGCGGCTCGGCACTTGGCGGCTTCTATCTCCTCCACCGGTACAGCGACGACCTTGATCTCTTCACCACCGATCAAGAGGCGAGCGGCGATGCCGAGCGGGCGCTCGATGCCGCCGCGACCGCTTGCGGCGCGACCGTGCGATCGCTTCGTCGCTTCCCCGAATTTCGCCGCTACCTCGTTACGCGAGGCGAAGAGGAGACAGTCATCGATCTCGTGCTCGAACGCGTTCCTCAGACTGCTGGCGAGAAGCGTCGGTTCGGAACAGTCAGGGTGGACCCGCTCGAGGAGATAGCCGCGAACAAGCTCTGTGCCCTACTCGGTCGCTGCGAAGCGAAGGACCTCGTCGACCTCGAGGCCATCCTGGGTGCAGGAATCCGGCTTGAGGACGCCTTGCACGCCGCCGAGAGGAAGGACGCCGGCGTGAGCGCAGCAAGTCTGGCCTATGTCCTTGACCAGTGGCGGATCGGGGAGCAAGCGCAGTTGCCTGGCGGCGCCGATCCTCGGCAGGTTGAGCAATTTCGACGCGCGCTCGTCTCCCGCTTGGCCGAGCTCGCGCTGCCAGGCGATCACGACTAACTCGATTGCTAGGCCGCCCCCTCCCGGCCGACTCAGCGCAAGAGCGCTCGGCCCGGTCATCGAGTGGGCGACGTACCGCCAGGACGAGCTCCGCCGGGTCTGGAAGCAGGCCGCCGCCCACCAACCGCTCATGACCATCGAGCCGCTGAAGTAGGAGGGCCGCCGTGCACCGCATCGTGGAAGTCAAACCCCTGGAGAACCTCCGCGTCTGGATTCGCTTCTCGAACGGGGTCGCTGGCGAGGTCGACCTCTCGGATCTTGCTGGCAAGGGTGTCTTCGCCGCCTGGAACGACCCCGACTTCTTTGTCCAGGTGACGGTCGATCCCGAAACCCACACGCTCGCATGGCCGGGGGGAATCGACCTTTGCCCCGACGCCCTTTACGAAGACATCACCACCGGCTCCGAGAGCGGACGAGCTTCCGAGCGATAGACGGCTTCGAGCCTTTCCTCTCGGACACCAGCGATCGGACGCCAGCACGAAGGCCGAGCTCGATCGGGGCGAACGGCGCTGGCACGATTGCCATGCTCGGTCGGGGCGATCGGACGCCGACGTGAAGGCCGATTGGATCGACAGCGTTCGGGCGCCAGCGCGAAGGCCGAACTGGCCAGGGCGATCGGACGCCGGCACGACGGCCGGCGCTCCGGATCATCGAGGAGTTTTCCGACCACGGTCAGTAACCGAGCCGCTGATGGCCGCTACCTTCCCACCGACGCCTGGCACGCCGCTTCGGTCCGATACCAGCGCCGCACCACCTCCGGCTTGTGCGGCGTGCCGCACGGCGCCTCCATCCACTCGATGCATTCCGCGTCGGCGGAGAGGACACAGAACCCCATCACGTATCCGAGTGCACCGCGCTGACCGGGAAACGAACGGGCGTCGGGTCCAGGCTCCTGAATCCAGCGGTATTCGTAGCCGGGCGCGTAGATCACGGTGTGGCCGAAGTCCCGCGCGATTGAGTAGAACGTCCGCACCTCGCGGCTCCAGCCCTCTTCGACTTCGATCTCGCGGCGTTCGAGGTGTACGCCGTCCGGCCCGTTGGGGACGAACGTCCACGCCAGACATCGCGGCCCGTCGCTCGGGCGATGCCACCAGACCGTACCGGTGAGCCGTTCGTCCGGCCCCGGGCAGGACTCGGCGGGCGGGACGACGCGTGGCGCGGCGCAGGCGCCGAGTACGGCGAACAGGGCGGATGTTCGGATCGGGGAACGCATCGGCGTGGATGGTAGCAGGGGCGCGCAGAGTGACCGCGGGCTGCTGCCCACCAACCTCGCGATCGAAACCTCGCGCTTGGTAGCCGATTGAGGAGCTGACGCACGAAAGCCGCGCGCTGCTCGAGGAGACGCGCGGCCTTCGATTCATGCCCGCTGGTGCCGAGTGCCTTCAGTGACGCCGAATGACCGGCCCGCCTCGAGCGCGGCCGGTCCGCAGCGAGCCTTCACCGTTCGCTGAGCTGGCTGAGCTCCTCCTTCAGATCGCTGGCGAACCGCACGAGCTGCGCCTGCCCGGTGCGGAACCGGAACAGCGCCAGGTCCTCGCCCGTCGCGCCGCGCTTGCCCGACAGGTCGGCGAGCTCGGTGCGCAGGTCGAACCCGACCTCGACCCGGTAGCCGCTCGCCTCGCGCTCGACCTGCAGCCCGATCTCGCCCGAGGCCTTGGAGCGGAACGCGAACCGCTCGCCGTCGCCGCGAATCACCGCCTCGAGCGACCCGAGCAGCTCGCGCCCCTCGCCGACGCCGAGCCACCACACCGGCAGCCGCACGAACGGAGCCCAGGCGCCCTCCTTCTGATCGAAGCTCTCCACCGCCACCCGCGCGAGCAGCTTGCGCGAGGCCGGCGGCCTGCCTTTGAGCGGCATCTCGATGTCCGCGAGCATCAACTCGAACCGCAAGCTGCCCAGCGTGTTCTCCAGGAGCGCCATCGTCCACCTCCGGTTGGAAACGAGCCTGCGCTCCAGATAGACGAAGCCCCGCGAAAGCGCTCGCTCTCGCAGGGCCTCAGTCCCTCGAATCGTCAACCGGGCATCAAGTCCCGGTCTTCTGCTCCGGCTCGCTCTGCGCCGCCGCGGCGACGGCCGGCTCGGCTTGCCCAGCCGCCTCGGCCGCTTCGGCCCGCTCGAGCTCGGCCGCTTCGGCCATGTCCCAGTCGGCGCCCTTGCGCGCGAGCAGATAGCAGGCGATGGCCAGGCCGACGAAGGCGACCAGGCTGATCATCTGGCCGCCGAAGCCCTTGTACCAATCGGCCGCGACCGACCCGAGCTTGATCACGCCCGAGGTGCTGGTCTCGTAGGCGTACTTGACGCCCACGCTCAGGAAGCGGATGGGCGCGCCGACCTCCGGCAAGCGGGCCACGGCGCTGAGGATGCCGATGAGCGCCGCGCCGGCGATGAGGCCCGAGGCGATGAGGTTGCCCTGCTCGGCGCGCGCCTTCTTGACCTCCTCGCGCTTGCCGCTGCGCGACACCAGCCAGGCGACGAAGCCGCCGGCGAGCACGGTCAGGTTGATCGAGATGGGCAGGTACATGCCCAGGGCGAAGGCGAGCATCGGCACGCCGGCCATGTAGAGCAGGATGGCGATCATCCCGCCGAGCACGTAGAGCAGCACCGGCTGCTCGGCGTTGGACATCAGGCCGTTGACGATGGCCGCGAGCATGTTGGCCTGCGGCGCGGGCAGCACCTCGGTGTTGGAGATGAGCTTGCCGCCGGGGCCTTCGACCAGGAAGTGGTAGCTGTGGTCCATCACCGGGATGATGAAGGCCACGGTGAGCGCGGCGACGCCGACGCCGACGAACTTCCAGATCTGCTGGTTCTTGGGGGTCGAGCCGATCCAGTAGCCGATCTTGAAGTCGGAGATGAGCGCGCCGGAGGTCGACAGCGCGGTGCAGACCGCCGTGCCGATGACCAGGGCGACGAACATGCCGGCCGGGCCCGACAGGCCGACGCTGGTCATCACCGCGGCGGCGATGACCAGGGTGATCAGGGTCATGCCCGAGACCGGGTTGGTGCCGACGATGGCGATGGCCTGCGCGGCCACCGGGGTGAAGAGGAACGAGAGCACGAAGCCGACGATCATCCCCACGAGCGCGAAGAGCGCCGCCTTGCCGGTGCCGTATTGGCCGACCGCGACGACGAAGAAGAGCACGCCCATCGCCAGCGCGGCGAGCATCTGGATCACGACCACGTGCTTGGGGTGCATGTCGCGCTGGGTGCGCTCGGCGTCGCTCTCGCCGCCAGACTTCTTGGCCAGGCCCTTGAAACCGAGCGAGACCGAGCCGGCGATGATCTTGCCCATGCGGAGCATGCCGATGATGCCGGAGACCGCGATGGCGCCGATGCCGATGGGCTTGATGAAGGCCGAGAAGATCTCGCCGGCGCTCATGTTGGCGATCTGGTAGGTCGCGCCCGCGTAGGTGAACGAGGGGACGTGCTGGCCGAAGAGGTAGACCATCGGCACCATCACCACGTAGGCGAGCACCGAGCCGGCGGCGATGATCGCCGCGTAGCGCAGGCCGATGATGTAGCCGAGGCCGAAGAGCGCGGCGAGGCCGTTGAAGCGCACGTCGACGCGGTGGGCGTCCATCGTCGCGCCCCATTTGCCGAGCAGCGTGCCGCTGGTCATCGTCGGGTTCCAGGCGTGGACGGTCTCGACCATGAAGTCGTAGAAGGCGCCCAGGCCGATGGAGGCGAGCAGCACGCGGCCGGCGCTCTTCCCCGACTTCTCGCCGGAGACGAGGATCTCGTTGACCGCGGTCGCCTCGGGGAAGGGCAGCTCGCCGTGGAGGTCCTTCACGAAGTACTTGCGCAGCGGAATGATGAGCACCGTGCCGAGCACCCCGCCTATCGCGCAGGCCAGGAAGATCTGCCACCACGAGGGCTTGAGCTGGTTGATGTAGAGCGCCGGGACGACGAAGGCGGCGCCGGCGGCGACCACGCCCGAGGCCTGGCCGATGCTCTGCACCATCACGTTCTCGAGGATGGTGCTCTTCGTCTTGCGCATCTTGCCGAAGAAGATGGCCATCACCGCGATGGGGATGGCCGCCTCGATGCCGTTGCCGGCCTTGAGCGCCATGTAGATGCAGGCCGCCGACCAGAGGACCACCATCCCGATGCCCAGGCCGACCGACCAGGCCGACACCTCGGCGCGCTTGTCGCCGGCACCGACGATAGGTTGGTACGACTCGCCCGGGTTGAGCTTGGTGTAGGCGTTCGCGGGCAGAAGCTTGCTGCGCTTGGTGGGTGCGTGTTCCATGCGTCGTCCTCGAGCAGGAGCCGGAATCGGCCGCTGGGTAGGGGATGGGGCCGCCTGGCGCCCGGCGACCGCACGCGGGCGCGTGGGGGTTTCGCCAGGAAATCCGGGTCAGTCGGCGATCATCCTCTGTCTGAAAAACCGCAACAGCCTAGACGGCTCACCCCGGCGAGACAAGGGGCGACAGCCCACGCCGGAGGGCCGGCCGTCGCGTCGCCCGCTCGGATAGCCGACCTTCGTGTCGGCCGCCCGGAGGTTCGGACTCGCTAGACTATCCGCCCATGAACGAGTCCCTGCCCGCGGTCTGCCCCAAGTGCTCGAGCCCACGGTCGCCCGGTGACCAGGAGTGCCCGAGGTGCGGCGTCATCTATTCCCGCGCGCAACCATCGAGGCCCGGAGCGCGCCCCGCCAGACCGGCGGCCCGCCCGGCGGTCGCCGAGCCCCCGGAGGTGGCAAGCCCCGCCGCCTGCTCACGGCCCGGCGGCTACGTCTCTCCCGCGCACCTCGAGACCGCCTTCACCCTGCTCTCCCAGGCGCTCGAGACCGGACTGCCGCTGACGACCTTCGTCCATGGCCCGGGCGCGGCCTGCCTGCCGCCCGCCTACCAGCGCCAACTTCAAAGGGACATTCAGCAGGGCCTGCCGCTCTCGGAGTCGCTCGCCTCGATGCACCTCGTCGACCCCGGCGCGCTCGCGCTCGTCCAGGCTGGCGAACGGCACGGCCGCCTGCCGGAGGCTTTGCACCAGGTCGCCGAGCGGCTGGGCGAGCGCCGCAAGGACCGCGACAAGCTCGTCCTCACCCTGCTTTATCCCTGCATCCTGTTGGCCGCCGCCGCGCTCGTGCTGCCGCTGCCGACCTTATTCTCCAAGGGGCTCGGCCCCTACCTCGCGAAGGCGCTGCCGCTGCTGCTCGCCATCGGAGGCCTCGGCGTCTTTGCGCTGGTCATCCTTCCGCGCTCCTCGCCCGACTCGCCGCTGCGCCGGACGCTCCGCAGGACAGGCTCCTCGCTGCCCCTGGTCTCGACCGTCGTCTGGTCGGGCGCGGTGGCGCGGTTCGCCGAGGTGCTCGGCACCTCGCTGCGCGCGGGCCTGCCCACGCGGGAATCGCTCCATCTCGCCGCGCGCGCCGCCGCCCATCCTCGCTTCGAACAGGCTCACCGGGAGCTGGTCGGCCGCCTGGACGCGGGCTCGACGCTCAGCGAGGCGGTCGCCGCCGTGCGGGGGCTCGAGCCGATGTTCCTCTCGCAGATAGGCGCCGGCGAGCGCTCCGGCACGCTCGACGCGCTGCTGCCCAAGGTCGCCGCCGACTACCGACGCAGGGCGCGCACCGCAGCGCTCGTCCTCGTCGGCGTCATCGGCGGCCTCGCGTTTGTCGGAGTGATGGCCCTCCTCGCGTTTTCGGTCATCCAGGGCTGGCAGGGCATCTTCCAGGGCCGCGGCCAGGCGGTCGACCGGCTCATCGGGCACTGAAGAGGTGTCGCAAAACCCTTCGAGCGAAGACCGCTCAGCCCGAGCCCCTCGACAGGCTCGGGACGGGCGAAGTCGAAGGGCCCCTCGAATCCGCTCGAGGTGACCGAGGCAAGCCGGGGATGCCGTCGTCCGCCTTCGAGTCGCGCTCGCCAAACCCCGCGCCGAGGAGCCTCAGCGCGCGGCGAGCAGGCGCCTCCGGGCGCGGCGGCTTCGGCGCGCGCGAACGAGGCGGCCGCCGCTCTTGCGACAGGCTGGCTCGGCGTGGCTGTCGCGGCTCGGCCGAAGGCGTGGAGTCCTCCTGCCTCACGAAACCCAAGAGCAGCGCGGCGTGGAGGACCACCGAGAGGACGAGCCTGCGTCCCCATCCGCTGACGCCGCGACTCATGTAGCCGATGTAACGGCCTCGCGCCGCGCTCGCTGCGCCGGCCGGCGAGAGGGCCGCGCCCTCCGCGAGCGGTTGCGGTCATCCGCCCACGCGCTCGCGTCCCGACGACCACGATTTCCCGCGGCTCTTGGACCTGCTCCCCGCGAGCGTCGTTTGGCACACCGCGCGCAATCGAGACTCTTCGCGCGTCGGGCGGTGGGCGCCCGGCAGCAACGCGGCGAAGCGGCGAGAGGAGGTTGCGGAGATGAAGCGGACGATCGTGACGATGGCGGTGGCGGGGCTGGCGCTCGCGGGCTGCGAGCGAGAGGTGAAGGAAGTGCGAACCCCGAAGAACGCGCGGGCGCCAGCGGTGATGGCATTGCCGGCGCTCGGGGTCGGGGCCGCGCCTGTTCTCGATGAGGCGAGCAAGCCGGCTTCAGCGTCACTCGAAGCGCAGCAGCCGGTGCAAGAGCCGCTCGCGCTCGCCCACGAGTGCGCGGGCCCGGTCGATCATTTGACCCGAGCGCGCACGCTGCGCGACGCGGGCGATCTGAAGAGCGCGCTGCTCGAGGCGCGGCGGGCGCTGCAGCACGAGCAGTCGATCGAAGCGCTGGAAGAAGCCGCGCTGCTCGCGCGCCGCGTTCGCGAGAGGGAGCTCGCGATGCGCCTCTACACGGCGCTCGCCGACAAGATCCCGGCCGAGGCGCTGCCGCTCATCAAGCTGGCGAGGCTTGGGGCCGAGGCAAAGGACTGGGAAGCCGTGCGCGCCGCCAGCGCCGAGGCCATCCTGCGCGACCCGGCGACCGCCGAGGGCCATCACCTGCGCGGCCGCGCCCACCTGAACCTGAAGCGGCTCTCGAACGCCATCCGCGACTTCCGCAAGGCGGCCGCGCTCGACCCGGCCCACGGCTGGGCCTTCAACAACCTCGGCTACGTCTACCTGCTGTCGAACGAGCCCGAGAAGGCCATCGAGCCGCTCGAGGAGGCCGCGCGGCTGCTGCCGCAGGTCGCCCGGGTCCACAACAACCTTGGCCTCGCCTACGAGAAGTCCGGCGACAAGGACTCGGCGCGCGAGGCCTTCGCCCGGGCCCTCGAGCTGGAGCCCGAATACGTCAAGGCGATGGTCAACAAGGCGCGGCTCACTCAGCTCGCCTCCGCCGGCGCGTCGATGCTCGACTACGTTCCCGAAGGCGTCGCAGTCGAGCTTGGCGAAGCAACTCCGGACGAGCAGATGCAGCAGCTTCATGTCGCGATGGAGGTGGTGTGGCCCGAGCAAGCCCGGGGCGTCTCCGAGGCGATGGACGAGCTGACCGAGGCGCTCACGCGAATGCTCGAGGAGGCCGGCAGCGCAGAGACCGCCAGCCCCGCGACGACCGATGCGGTCGGCAGCCGGACCGAAGCCCCCGCCGTCGAAGCGCTGCGGAGCCTGCTCGAGGAGACGACTCCGGAAGACGACCTCGAGGAGCTGCGGCTCGAGTTTGGCGAACATCCGCTCGAGTCGAAGCTGCTCGAGGGAGACGGGATTTGAGGGTTGGCAGTCTGGCGGCGGCGTGCGGCGGGTCCGGGAACGGGCCCGCCGCTCTGCTTGCGGGATGGGCGAGGATCGGCGAACGAACGCCGGTCTCGACATGCGCCTGCCGATGAAGGACCTCTCGCCCGAGCGGCCCGAGGCGTGCCGGAAGCCGATCGCGCTTCGACTGGGGCATCGACCCCATCCGCTCGGGCCAGCAGAATGCTCTCGAGCCACGACCGGAGCTGCCCATGGACAACCAGGTGCCGCCGCCCTCCCTGCCGCCAGCCGAGAGTCCGCCGACGAGGACGGACCCCTTCGCCGTTACCTCGCTGGTGCTCGGTGCTACCGGTGTCTTCTTCGCCGGCTGCTGCTTCCCGTTGACGCTCTTGCTCGGCCTGCTGGCGGTCGTCTTCGGCGTGGTCGCGCTCTCGCGCATCTCGTCCTCGCGCGCGCAGGGCAAAGGGCTGGCGATCGCGGGGATCATCACCGGCATCGCCGGGCCGGCGATTGGGCTGCTGGTCTTCCTGCTCGGATTGGTCGGGGGCACGGTCACTGAGGTGCTCGGCGGACGCGGTCCGTAGCCCGCGCAGCGTTCCGGTGGCGCCCGCGCGAGCAGGCGCGCTTCTCACTGCGTCGAATCGGGCCGCCTCCGCGGACGACCACGCCTGAAGGTGCTCCCCGAACCCTTCTTGGCCTCGGCTCGATTCTGCTCCGGCTCGATTCCCCGTTCACCTCGAAGCGCGGGCCGAGCTCGCGAGGCCGCCAATCGGGCCTTGGCTTCGCACGCGCTGACCGGCCCTCGCTCGAACACGTCTTGGCTGCGCCCGCCGGAGACCTCGGCCAGCCCGGAATGCAGCGGCCCGCGGGCGACACCGCTGTGGCCGATCGCCCGCATGCCTGCCTGACCGCTGGTGATAGCGCCTTCCTGACGCGGGGCTCGTTCGACGCCCGGCACAGCGGCTGCAGAAGTCGGCCGCATCCCAACACCGAGGTTTTCCCGATGCTGACCTTGTGCCTCCTGCTGCTCGCCGCCGCCCCTTCCCAGCCCGCAATCCAGTTGACGACGCGCGAGCTCCCGCTCCCCGCGCTCGCGGACGGAGGCGCGCGGATGCCGCCCGCTCGCTGGCAGGTGCTCGAGGTCGAGCGCGCGCCAGCCGTGGTCGGCCGTGCCCTGAACGACTGGCTCGAGCCCCTCGTGCTGACCGAAGAGCACCTCGACCAGGTCCGCCGCGATCCCTGCTTTTCGCAGGAGCTGAGCTGGCATGCCGACCGTGGTCTTGTGTCGGTCAGGCTCGAGCGCTCCTCCTGCGACGGCCCCTACCCCTGGGTCTCGACGCAGTACTTGGCGTTGAACCTCGCGACGGGGACCCGGGCCAGGCTCGAGGACCTCCTCTCGCCTGCCGGGCGCGAGCTCGTGAGGAAGGCGATCGCTTCCCACCTCGCCGACGCGCGCGCGCTGGCTCTCGACAACGCGGTCACCAACGAGGAGTACGACGCTGGGAGAGTCGGACGCGCGATGCGCGAGCGGGCTGATTTCGCCGCGGAGATCGCCGCGGTCTTCGACGCGGGGTGCTACTCGACCGAGAGACCGGCGCTCGATCCGTTCTTCGTCCTCGACGAGCGCGGGCTCGAGATTCCGCTCTGCTCGTTCCCGCACGTGGTGCCGGCCTGGGCCCCGCCGCCGCTTCGACTCTCCTGGGAGCAGCTCGATCCCTACCTGCTGGGCCGAGCGCGACCCTGAACTCCTAGCCTTGAGAATCGTTGCGCGTCAGCACGATCCCGGAGGGCCGGCCTCGGCCCGCCCCCCGCTCACCTCGAGCGTAGCCTCCCGAGGAACGAGGCAGGCGGAGTCGAGAGGCCCTCGAATCGGCCGCGTATCTGCCCGATTCCTCGAAGGGCGCATTGCCATGCGCCCCTACCAACCTGCGACCGATCGCTCGGGTTCCCGGCGTCAGCCCGAGCTGTGCGGAGTCGAAGGGGCCCGTCGCCTGCCTAGCTGCCGAACAGCCTCGCGGCCATCTTCTGCAGCCAGCCGACGAAGCGGTTGGGCGGCTCGGTGTAGCGCTCGGCCTTGGAGATGGTCTGGCTGACGCAGCGCCGCAGCTCCTCGACGACCCGGCGATCGTTGGTGAAGAGCAGACCCTCGGCGTTGCGCGCATCGGACTGCTTCGAGGCGTTGTAGCTGCCGTAGGCGCCGACCTGGCCGTCGACGAGGTACATCTTGCCGTGCTCGTGCTGACTGGTTTCGTAGATCTCGCAGCCCGCCGCGAGCAGGTCGCCATAGAGCAGCGAGTTGGCGAGGTGGAGCGCCGGGTTGAGCGCCTCGGGTCCGGAGGTCACCAGCTTGACGCGCACCCCGCGCCGGGCCGCCGCGACGAGCGCGCCGCGAAGTTGCTCGTCGGGGACCACCACGTTGCTGGTGAGGACAATCTCCGACTGCGCCCGCTCGACCGTGCGGATGAGCGCCTCGGTGATGGTGTTGGTCTTGTCTCCGCGGCCGTCGACGAGCGGGTCGAAGGTGAGCAGCCGGAACTCGACCGGCGGCCGCGTCGGCGCTGCGCCTCCAGCGGGCGGCGGCTTGGCGAGCAGCTCCGCGATCCGTCCCTGGACCTGCGCGGCGAGCCGATCGCCCGCCGCGTCGCGCCGGGGCGCCGGCGTCGGGTCGCAGGAGCGCAGCAGCTCCAGGGTCGCGCGGCCAATCTGCTGCACGATGGGACCTTCCAGGCGCGTATCGAAATCGTCCCACTCGCCGAAGTACTCCTCGGCGATGTTGCGCCCGCCGACGATGGCGACGCGGTTGTCTGAGACGAGCGACTTGAAGTGGATGCCCGCCCCTGGGTTCTTGAGCTGATCGTCGAGGGTGCCGGCCCAGCTCACCACACCGCCGGCGGCCTTGAGCTCTTCGAGCAGACCCGCCAGCTTCTTGCGGTCGGCGAGCTTGTCGCCAAAGGCCGTCGCCAGGTGGGCGAGCGAGTCGATGGCGACGCACACCTCGACGCCGCGCCGGCGCGCCGCGATGAGCTCCTCGAAGAGCTGGAAGCCGCGCTCGTCGGCGTCAACGATGTAGAACGACCCCCAGATCGCCGTGCGGCTCGCGCGGATCAGCTCGATGCGCTCGTTCCAAGCCGCGTCCGCCTCGCGCAGGAAGGTGATGTCGGTCGCGTTGGCCGGGGGGCGTCCGGCGAGGCTCTCGAGTTGCGACCAGTAGCTGGCGTCGAAGCCGGGCTGGAGCTTGGCGGGAGCGGGCTTCGCCGTCGCGCGCGCGGTGGAGTTGTCGGGCGTTCTCGAGGAGGCGGCGACGGTCGTTTGAGGCAGGGGGCTCGGTGAGTTGGAGATGCGCGTCATCGGTGTTCCGTCCAGTCGTGCGCCGGCCGGGCGAGGCCGGGTGCGTGTATCGGCGGCGCGATCGGGCGCCGGTGCTTTCGGCAGTCTGCCTCGGGTTGTCCGGAATGGGGAGGGGCAGAATCTCGGCGACCACCCGCCCGCGCTCGAGGGTGCGAGGCGGCCGGGCAGGCGGCTGTGTCCGGCCAAGGTCGGGGGCCGGGCCCTACATTCCGTGAAGCAGAGGGGGGGGGCAGAGCGATGGAGGGCGGAGCTCCAGCTCCGCCGACTCGAGGCGGGACGACGGGAAGCTGGAGCTTCATCCAACGGATGGAGGGCGGAGCTCCAACTCCGCCGATTCGAGGCGGGGGAGCGAAGCTGGGGCTCCATCCTTTAGATAGTGGGCGGCGCTCGGATCTCCGGCGACTTCCTGCGCGGCTGCGCCGGCGGTGAACGAGGGGAAGGGTTGGGCGTGGCGCGAACCCGACGGGCACTCCGGCAGGGCGAGGGCGACGGGACAAAGCCGCCGCGCGAGCCGCAGTCCCACCCGGCCACCTTCGGCCCGGAGACGCTGCGCGAGTACGCGCTGCTCGCCGACGGAGAGCGCGGCGCGATCATCGGCCCCCACGGCGACATCGTCTGGATGTGCTTCCCGAGCTGGTCCGACGAGGCGGCCTTCTGCAGTCTGGTCGGCGGCGCCGGCGGCTACTCGATCACCCCGGCAGAGCGCCATGTCTGGGGCGGCTACTACGAGCCGAACACGCTCGTCTGGACGAGCCGCTGGGTCACCACCCGCTCGATCATCGAGTGCCACGAGGCGCTCGCGTTCCCCGGCGAGGAAGAGCGAGCGGTCATTCTGCGCCAGCTCGAGGCGGTCTCCGGCGAGGCGCGGGTCGCGCTGCGGCTCGATGTCGCCCCGTTCTTCGGCACCCGCCGGGTGCGCGACTGGCGCAGGAGCGAGGACGGGGCCTGGACGGGGTCGGCCGGCTCGCTCTACCTGCGCTGGGCTGGGGCGCCGCAGGCGACCGTGACCGAGGACGGCGCGGCTCTGACTCTCGAGCTGACCCTGGCCCAGGGGCAGAAGCATGACTTGGTCCTCGAGCTCTCGACCCGGCCGTTCGAGCGACCGCTGGCTTCACCGGGCCTGCTGTGGGAGAGCACCGAGGCGGCCTGGCGCAAAGACATGCCTCGACTCGAGCGCTCGGTGGCGCGGCGAGACGCGGCACACGCCTACGCAGTCATCCGCGGGCTCACCTCCCGCTCCGGGGCGATGGTCGCCGCGGTCACCACCTCGCTGCCCGAGCGCGCCGAGTCCGGCCGCAACTACGACTATCGATACGCGTGGATTCGCGACGCCTGCTACGCCGGCATCGCCCTGAGCGCGGCGGGCGGGTGCAGTCTGCTCGACAGGATTCTGCAGTTCGTGTGCGAGCGCGTTCTCGCCGACGGCCCGCTGCTCGCGCCGCTCTACACGGTCTCCGGCGGCCAGGTTTCGCTCCAGACCAAGGTGGACCTGCCCGGCTTCCCGGGTGGCGATCTGGTGATCGTCGGCAACGACGCGGCGAAGACCTTCCAGCTCGACGTGTTCGGCGAGGCGCTGCTGCTCTTTGCGGCGGCCGCACAACGGGGGCGTCTGAACGCAGAGGGCTGGCGCGCGGCGCGGGTGGCCGGCGAGGCCATCGCGAAGAGGTGGAGCGAGCCGGACAGCGGCGTGTGGGAGATCGAGCCGCGCTGGTGGGCGCACAGCCGGCTTGTCTGCGCGGCGGGGCTCAGGCAGATGGCCGCCCGCGGCGCGCCTCCGGAGCTTGCAAACCGCTGGCTCGCGCTCGCCGATGCCATCGTCGCCGCCACCTCCGAGCGCTGCCTGCACCCCGGCGGTCGCTGGCAGCGCGCCCCCAACGACGCGCGCGTCGACGCCGCGCTGCTGACCGCGGGCTTCCGCGGCGCGCTGCCCAGGGGCGATCCGCGCACCGCCGCCACGCTCGCGGCGGTGCTCTCGGGCCTGACTGAAGACGGCTACGCCTATCGCTACCGCGTCGACGAGCGGCCCCTGGGCAAGGCCGAGGGCGCCTTCCTGCTGTGCGGCTTCTGGCTCTGCCTGGCGCTTCTCGACGAGGGCGACAGGCTCTCGGCCTTCCGCTGGTTCGAGCGCAATCGCGCGGCCTGCGGACCGCCCGGCATCTTCACCGAGGAGTTCGACGTCCAGCAGCGCCAGTCGCGCAGCAACTTCCCGCAGGCCTTCGTGCACGCGCTGCTGCTCGAGTGCGCATCCAGGTTGGGCGCCGACGGGCCAGAAGAGCGGTAGCCGAGGCGCCTCCCGCTCACCTCGAGCCCCTCGGCAGGCTCGGGGCAGCGAAGTCGAGAGGCCCTTGAGTCCGGCACTCCGATCCGCCGGCCGCCAGCACGAAGGCTGGCGCTCCGGCTGGCCGGTTGTCTCTCGAACCATCCTTCGACCGGTCGCCGGCGGGTCGTCCCACTTGGCGGGCCGACGCGCTGTCGGCGGATGCAAAGGCTTCCAGGCATGGGCGAGCCGATAGGTCGCAGGCGCTGGGCGATCGCCGAGGGCTACATCCCCTCCTCCAGCCACGGGCCGGCCCCGCGGATGGAGAGCCACGAGACGGTCTGCATCCTCAACGCCGCGGACTCCGACGCCCACGTCGAGCTCCGCGTCTTCTTCAAGGACCGCGAGCCGGCCGGCCCCTACCGCCTGACCGTCCCGGCGCGCCGCACGCTGCACCAGCGCTTCAACGCGCTCACAGACCCCGAGCCCATCCCCCGGGACACCGACTACTCGAGCCTCATCGAGTCGGACATGCCCGTCGTCGTCCAGCACACCCGCCTCGACTCGCGCGAGGCCGAGAACGCGCTGCTCACGACCATCGCCTTCCCCGGTGACCAGTAGAAGAAAGGCAGACAAGGCCATGGCGAAACTCGTCGGCGACTTCATCATCCAGCGGCTCCACGCCTGGGGCATCCGGCGCATCTACGGCTATCCGGGCGACGGCATCAACGGCCTGCTCGGCGCGCTCGACCGCAACCAGGAGCTCGTCGACTTCATCCAGGTGCGCCACGAGGAGCTCTCCGCCTTCGCCGCCTGCGCCCACGCGAAGTTCACCGGCGAGGTCGGAGTCTGCCTGGCGACCTCGGGGCCCGGGGCCATCCACCTGCTCAACGGCCTGTACGACGCCAGGATGGACCACGCGCCAGTCGTCGCCATCGTCGGCCAGCAGGCGAGCTTTGCGCTCGGGGGCGACTACCAGCAGGAGGTCGACCTCGTCTCGCTCTTCAAGGACGTGGCCTCCGACTACGTCCACATGGTCTCGCACCCCGCGGCGGTGCGTCACCACATCGACCGCGCGCTGCGCATCGCGCTCGCCGAGCGCACCGTCACCTGCGTCATCGTGCCCCACGACATCCAGGAGATGAACGCGATCGAGAGCCCGCCGCGCAAGCACGGCTCGCTCTTCTCGGGGGTGGGCTACTCCCCGCCGCGCGTCGTCCCCAAGGACGAGGACTTGAAGCGGGCCGCCGAGGTGCTCAACGCCGGCAAGAAGGTGGCGATGCTCGTCGGCGCCGGGGCGCTCGGCGCCGGCGACGAGGTGCTGCAGGTGAGCGAGCTGCTCGGCGCCGGCGTCTCCAAGGCGCTGCTCGGCAAGGCGGTCATCCCCGACGATGCGCCCGGGTGCCTGGGCTCCATCGGCCTGCTGGGGACCAAGCCGAGTTGGACGATGATGAGCGAGTGCGACACCTTGCTGATGGTCGGCTCGAGCTTTCCCTACAGCGAGTTTCTTCCCAAGGAGGGCCAGGCGCGCGGGGTGCAGATCGACCTCGCGCCGCGCTCGCTGAGCATCCGCTATCCGATGGAGGTGCCGCTGGTCGGCGACGCCCGCGAGACGCTGCGGGCGCTGCTGCCGCTGCTCGAGAACAAGGCCGACCGCTCCTGGCGCGACAAGCTCGACAAGGAGATGGCCGACTGGCGCAAGACCGCCGAGGGCTACGCCCGCTCGGCCGCCAAGCCCATCAACCCGCAACTCGTCTTCTGGGAGCTGTCGGCGCGGCTGCCCGAAGGCGCCATCCTCACGGCCGATTCGGGCTCGGCGGCCAACTGGTGGGCGCGCGACCTGAAGATCCGCAAGGGCATGATGGCCTCGCTCTCTGGCACCCTCGCGACCATGGGCCCGGCGGTGCCCTACGCGCTCGCGGCGAAGTTTGCCTATCCCGACCGGCCGGTCATCGCCTGCGCTGGCGACGGGGCGATGCAGATGAACGGGATCAACGCCCTCATCACCATCGCCAAGTACTGGAGGCGTTGGGCGAGCCCCAAGCTCATCGTCCTGGTGCTCAACAACCGCGACCTCAACCAGGTCACCTGGGAGCAGCGGGTGATGGCCGGCGACCCGAAGTTTCGCGGCAGCCAGGAGCTGCCGGACTTCCCCTACGCGCGCTACGCCGAGATGCTCGAGCTGCGCGGAATCAAGGTCGACCAGCCCGAGGAGCTCGGCCGGGCCTGGGACGAGGCGCTCGCGGCCGACAGGCCCTGCGTCCTCGAGGCGCGCACCGATCCGGAGGTGCCGCCGCTGCCCCCGCACATCACCGTCGAGCAGGCCCGCAACTACGCCTACGCGCTCTTCAAGGGCGACCCCAACCTGACCCGCGCGGTCCAGCAGACCGTGCGCGAGTGGGTCGGCGGCAAGCTCAAGCGATGAGGCGGGGCGGCTGGCAGGGGTGCGAGGGCCGACGCACGCCTTCTTCGACTCCAACCCGTTCCGCTCACCCTGAGCGTAGCTCCCGACGCGCAAAGCGGCGGGAGCGGAGTCGAAGGGCCGCTCGACTTGGCTCGAGGTGACCGGGGGGCGAGGCGGGCCCGAGGAGATTTCGCGACACCTCTGAAGGGGGCGCTTGATGCAGATCTGGACGCCGTTTTCCGCGACGAAACCGAAGGGCCACACCCTCGGCCCGACCCAGGGCGGCAAGGCTGTGGTCGACGCGCGGGCGCTGCGGGCCGAGCTTGCCCGGCGGGTCGAGGGCGAGGTGCGGTTCGAGCCGGGCAGCCGGGCGATGTACGCCACCGACGCCTCGAACTACCGCTACGTGCCCATCGGCGTCGTCGTCCCGCGCTCGATCGAGGACGTGGTGCAGACGGTCGCCGTCTGTCGCGAGCACGGCGCGCCGCTGCTCTCGCGCGGAGGGGGCACCACGCTGTCGGGCCAGTGCACCAACGTCGCGGTGGTCCTCGAGTGGTCGAAGTACCTCGGGGCGATCAAGGAGATTGACCCGGTGCGCAAGCTGGCGCGGGTGCAACCCGGCTGCATCCTCGACAAGCTGCGCGAGACCGCCGTCGCCCGCCACCAGCTTGTGCTCGGGCCCGACCCGGCGACCCATAGCCACTGCACCATCGGCGGGATGATCGGCAACAACTCCTGCGGCGTGCACGCGCAGATGGCCGGGCAGATGGCCGACAACGTGCTCGAGCTCGAGGTGCTCACCTACGACGGCCTGCGCATGAGGGTCGGCCCGACGAGCGAGCAGGAGCTGCAGCGCATCGTCCACGAGGGCGGGCGGCGCGCCGAGATCTACCGGCGCCTCGCCGAGCTGCGCGACCGCTACGCCGCGCTCGTGCGCGAGCGCTACCCGCGGATCCCCCGGCGCATCTCCGGCTACAACCTCGACGCGCTGCTGCCCGAGCGCGGCTTCAACCTCGCGCGGGCGCTGGTGGGCACCGAAGGCACCTGCGCGACGACGCTCGAAGCGACCGTGCGACTGGCCCACAGTCCTCCCTACCGCGCGCTCGCGCTCATCGGCTACCCGGACATCTTCCAGGCCGGCGACCGGGTGGCCGACCTCGACGCCCTCGGCCCCATCGGCCTCGAAGGGCTCGACGACCGGCTCATCGCGAACATCAAGAAGAAGGGGCTGCACTCCGAGTACCTGCCGCTGCTGCCCGCGGGGTGCGCCTTTCTCATGGCCGAGTTCGGAGGCGAGACGGCCAAGGAGGCGAGCGTCAAGGCTCAGCGGGCCGTCGACCTCGCGCTCAAGAAGCACCGCGCCCTCAGCGGCAAGGTGGTCGCCAAGCCCGAGGAGCAGGCCAAGGTCTGGGAGATCCGCGAGTCGGGGCTGGGCGCCACCGCGCGGGTGCCGGGCGAGCCGGACAACTGGCCGGGCTGGGAGGACTCGGCGGTCTCGCCCGACAAGGTCGGCCCCTACCTGCGCGAGCTGCGCGCGCTGCTCGACCGCTACGAGTACAGCGGCGCCCTCTACGGCCACTTCGGCCAGGGGTGTATCCACAGCCGTATCGGCTTCGACCTGGCGACCAGCGCGGGGGTCGCCAAGTACCGGCGCTTCATCGGCGAGGCGACCGACCTGGTCGTGCGCTACGGGGGCTCGCTGTCCGGCGAGCACGGCGACGGGCAGTCCCGCGCCGAGTTCTTGCCCAAGATGTTCGGCCCGGAGCTGGTGCAGGCGTTTCGCGAGTTCAAGGCGATCTGGGACCCGCTCAACAAGATGAACCCCGGGCGCATCGTCGACGCGCCGGCCATCGATCAGAACCTGCGCCTGGGCCCTGGGCATCGGCCCTGGAAGCCGAAGACCTTCTTCAAGTTCCCCGACGACGAGGGAGTCTTCGATCGCGCGACGCAGCGCTGTGTGGGCGTCGGCAAGTGCCGGCGCGAGGGCGGCGGCACCATGTGCCCGAGCTACATGGTGACCCGCGAGGAGTACGACACCACGCGCGGCCGGGCCCACATCCTCTTCGAGATGCTCAAGGGCGAGGTGATCAAGGGCGGCTGGCGCGACCGGGACGTCAAGCGCGCGCTCGACCTGTGCCTGTCGTGCAAGGGCTGCAAGGGCGACTGCCCGGTCAACGTGGACGTCGCCACCTACAAGGCCGAGTTCCTGGCGCACTACTACCGGGGCCGGCTGCGCCCGCGGGCGGCGTACTCGATGGGCCTGATCATGTGGTGGGCGAAGATCGCCTCGCTCGCCCCGGAGATCGCCAACCTGTTCGCGCACACCGAGCCCTTCGAGTCGCTGCTCAAGGGGCTCGGGGGCATCGAGCCGAAGCGGGCGATGCCGCGCTTTGCCAACGAGACCTTCCAGCACTGGGTCAAGCGCGCCCACCGCTCGAAGAACCCCAACGGCCCGCCACTGCTGCTCTTCCCCGACACCTTCAACAACGCCTTCTTCCCCGAGACCACCCGCTCGGCGCTCGAGGTGCTCGAGGGCGCCGGCTACCGGGTCATCGTCCCCACCGGGTTCATCTGCTGCGGCCGGCCGCTCTACGACTACGGGATGCTCAACCTCGCGCAGCTCTTCCTCAGGCGCGTCATGCGCGAGCTGCGCGACGAGATCGACGCGGGCGTGCCCATCGTCGGGCTCGAGCCGAGCTGCGTCTCGGTCTTCCGCGACGAGCTGAAGAGCCTGTTCCCCGAGGACCGGCGCGCGCGCCGGCTGGCGGGCCAGGTGCTGCTCTTCCCGGAGCTGCTCGAGCGCGAGCCCGAGCGCTTCGACTTGCCCGAGCTGCGCAAGAAGGCGCTCGTGCAGCTCCACTGCCACCACAAGTCGGTGCTCGACAAGACGGGCGAGGCGCACGTCCTGGGCAGGCTCGGGGTCGATCACGAGCCCCTCGACCCGGGCTGCTGCGGGATGGCCGGCGCCTTCGGCTACGAGAAGGGCGAGAAGTACCGGGTCGCGGTCGCCGCGGGCGAGCGGGTACTGCTGCCGAAGGTGCGCCAGGCGCCGAAGACCTCGCTGGTCATCGCCGACGGGTTTAGCTGCCGCGAGCAGATCGCGCAGGGCACCGGGCGCAAGCCTTTGCACCTCGCGCAGGTGGTCCGCATGGCCCAAATCCAGGGCCCCGAAGGGCCGAAGGGCCCTCTGCCCGAGCGCGGCTGGGTCACCAACGGCCTGGGCACCGGCCACCCGATGCTGCGCAAGACCGCGCTGCGCGCCGCGCTCGTCGGCGCCCTCGGCGTGGGCCTGTGGCTGGGAGGGCGCTGGTTGCGCAGGCGCGCGGCGTCTCGGCGCGGGTAGGCCCCGGGGCCGAGGCGCTCGTCGGACGGCTACCGACCCCGGAGGGCCGACCTTCGTGTCGGCCGACCGCCGCAGGCCTGACCGATCACCGAATCCGGAGGGCCGACCTTCGCGTCGGCCGACCGTCGCCCGATACTCGCGTGCCCACGCCGATCCGACCGATCGGGCGTGGGCACGGAGAAGACTTGGCCTCGTCGGCCGCCTATGCCGGCGCCGGTGCAGAGGGCGTGCTGCCACTACCGCCGCCGTACTGCGCGTCACCGAAGCCGAGAATCAGCATGAAGATGCCGTTCAACAGGATTAGGCCCACGGTGAAGCCCGTGCCCTTTCCAAAGGCCTTGGCGAGGTCCGACATGAGAAGGATGAGGAAAACGAGATTGACCAACGGCACCAGCAGCAGGACGAACCACCAGACCGGGCGCCGCACGACCTGCAGCAGCACGATGAGGTTGTAGAAGGGGATGATCGCCGCCCAACCCGGCTTGCCCGCCTTCGCAAAGACCTTCCACATCCCGATGATTCCCAGGATGCCCCCGATGGTCAGGGACCACTGGTAACTGCCGCCCGAAGTCCTCTGGATCTCCAGTTGCGACATCGCCTGCTGCAGCACCAAACCCGCTTGATCCAGCATTCAATACTCCCCTTGGCGCGCCGTGCCTGCGCCACGTCAGTCGCGGCCAGGCCGAGGCTCCGTTCAATTTGCCGGGATTCAAGCACGCTCTCGAACGAGCCGCCACCGGCCCGATTTCTCCCGGACGAAAGGAGCCTGCCGTTCGAGAAGCTCGCCGGCGAAAAGGGACGGCAAAACTCATGAACCGCGGAGCTCCATACGGCGGCACTCCATGGATCGGCACAGCTCCAGCTCGCGTCTCCTGTTGACGAAGGGTCACGCCACCGATGGAACGAAACCGCCTCGTACGGCCGGTGCAAACCTCGGCGCACGTAATGTCGCATCTCGAGGGGCGAGGGTATTGTTCCCTACCGTTCCTCTATGTATGGTGCGCGCGCGCCGGACGGGGGCCGGCCTCAACTAACGCTCATATTGCGAGGAACCATGAGAACCGTGAATTCGAAGATCTGGGCCGCGGCCTGGGGACTCGCCGTGCTCGTCGCCGCAGGCTGTTCCGAGCCGACTCGGTGTGAGGATCTGACCTGCGGCGAGAACGCCTTCTGCGACGAGGCGACCACCTCCTGCACCTGCGAGCCAGGCTTCACGGGTAATCCCGCTACGGGCTGCGTCCAAGAGGTCACCTGCGACGGGCAAAGCTGCGGCGACCACGGCACCTGCGTCGTCGTCGACGGGTCTGTCATCTGCGCCTGCGACGTGGGCTACGCGGGCGAGAGCTGCGATGCATGCGCCGAAGGGTACGGCCCCGAGGGCTCCGACTGCCTGACCAAGAAGACCGTCCCGTGTCGCGACGCGGCCCCGGCGAACGCGACCTCGGTCGCAGCCGCGGTGGAAATCGCCTTCGAAGCGGGTGCCTGGCAGCAGCCGACCGACTGCGACTGGACCTGCAACACGGGCTTCGGCCAGGTCGACGACGCGTGCGCCACCGCCAAGATGGTCGCCTGCCCGAACACCGCGCCCGAGAACGCGACGCTGACCACCACCGAGATCGAAGTCGCCTGGACCGGCACCGACTGGGCCGCTCCGGCCGATTGCGACTGGACCTGCAACACGGGCTTCGGCCAGGTCGACGACGCGTGCGCCACCTCCAAGACGGTCGCCTGCCCGAACACCGCGCCCGAGAACGCGACGCTGACCACCACCGAGATC
>ENA-UOOR01001163-UOOR01001163.1-fermentation-metagenome-genome-assembly--contig:-NODE-1163-length-32634-cov-9.091838_pt1 | contig 32634 bp, 33 predicted proteins | sample MGYA00245780_ERZ724029 | MGnify/ENA primary metagenome ERZ724029 (study PRJEB28704, sample SAMN03018315) | fermentation metagenome | biome: anthropogenic terrestrial biome; feature: soil; material... | reverse complement strand
TTCCAAAAAGCGGCTGTCTATGCGTTCTGTTTCTGTTTTTACTAAGTCAAGCATTGCATTTACTTCACGGTCTGCTGTAAAGACTTCTCCGTGGTCTGCAACGCGCTTTTTTGATTTTACCTGCTTCTGTATCATAAATAATGCAGCCCCATCCATCTTCCATTTAATGCATGCTCATTTAAACAGCTTAAACAGGTTTACTGAAGTTTTATGATAAATTTTATTGTACGCAGCTTTCCTTGGGTTGGTAAGCCACCCCATGCCCTTGCACCCATATCCGGGGATAAGCGCTTTTTTCACCGCGCGCTTTGCCCTTCCCGTTGTCCGTGCTGACAGCGATTTTTTCAGCGAAGGTGTGCGAATTCCATACTTCAAAAAGAACACTCCTTTTTAAAAAACAAGTAAATATGTTATCGGCCTGCTAATGCTAAACCAATTATATTCCTGCAGAATATAATTGACAATACAGTCACATTTCAAGTCAACAAAAAGCGCCGGCGTTTTTTCCGGCTCTGCATTTAAATATCTTTATGCCGGCTCGCTGTCTAAAAGGATGCAGTTATTGCTTCCTGACCGGTAGCCAAACGATATCATATCCTTCAGAATTTTCACAGCGACCGAAGCAACGGTCCTGTTAGGTATCCGCAGCAAATTCATATCGTGCGGCATCCATTCAGTGTTTTCGAGGCTCGAAACAACGACGATATCTTTTCTTGAGAAAAGGCTTTGCACCTGCATGCCGAGCATGTCCCCCAGAACAATGCCTTTCTGGCCTTCATGGTTTTGCAAAAAAGCCGCCATGCCGGCAACATAGCCCGTGTTTATGTATATGTCACGCGGAAGGAAATAGTCCGTAAACTGCTCCATCTGCTTCTGGCAGCAGAAATCCTCCGTTACAAGGAAAAGGTGTTCTGAGTCAAGCATGGTTTTTGAGCGTGCAAACAGCGATGGAAAGTTTGGGCGTATTTCGCAGAAAAAAGGGTCGCCTGCCGTGCAGTTTAGGAAAAGTATCGGAACGTAACAGTTTTTCAGCAGTTTCTTTGCCGAGCGGTCGTCGATATCAATCAGGAACACAGCATCAAGGCGGTGCTTTTTTAAAATGTCTGTCTCGCCTGGCAGGTCCTTTGTAACTATGAGCACCGTCTCATAGCCGGCTTGCATAAGCTGATGGCTCAGCTCCGCCGCAAGGTCGTAGTACATCGCTTTTTTCCCAAAAGTATTATTTTCCTTAATGGTTATTATCACTGCCACAAGCCCGCTGCGTGCCTTTTTTGACGTTTTGGGCGTGCGCGGTTCGTAGTGCAGACGCGCAGCTGTTTCCAGCACCTTCAGCTGCGTTTCGTGGGTGATTTTTTCCTTTTCCGAGTGGTTCAGCACATAAGAAACAGTGGCGACGGAAATCCCGCACGCCTTCGCGATGTCACGCATTGTCACCCTATGATTTTTCATATGCGGTTTCCCCTTTCTCTGCATTTGGCAATATTATAGCACCAGCAAAAGTAAATCACAATTTGAAAATATTTTGGGGAAATAAAGCGCTTTCCGCCATATACTTTCAGCGGCATCAGGTTCACCGCTATTACCCTATGCAGCAGTATATTTATTGTTAAGCCCTCATTGCAGGGATTTTGAATGTATGGCGGTATTTACGTTTCCTTTTTCCATTATGGCGGCTTGTCTCTTGCGTCTTCGTTATATTCCGTTTATAATAGGCAACGGATCTTATAATAGTAAATATTTGCTGCAAAATCCATTATAAATCTTCGGAGGAAACAGAAAATTGAAAATCGGCATTTTTGATTCCGGCATTGGCGGGCTTACTGTACTGCACCAGGCAATGCTGTTGCTGCCGAATGAGGAGTATATCTTTTACGCAGACTCCGACCATGTCCCCTACGGTGAAAAGCCGAAAGAGGAAATCGTCAGTTACGTTGACAGCGCGGTGCAATTCATGCTGCAAAAGGGTACCGGTGTAGTCGTCATCGCCTGCAACACAGCTACAAGCGTAGCTATAGAATACCTGCGGAAAAAATACAGCATCCCGATTCTCGGCATAGAGCCTGCTGTAAAACCGGCCGTAAAAGGATGCGGTGGCAAGCGCATTATGGTAGTTGCAACACCTGTAACGGTCCGCGAAGAAAAGCTCAAAAACCTGATTGCCCAAGTCGACGAAACGCATCTTGTCGACCTGCTTCCGCTGCCTAAGCTCGTAAGGTTTGCAGAGCGCGGCATTTTCCAGTCACCGGAAATCACATCATATATGCGCAGCAGGCTTGCAGGATATGACCTGCAGGCATACTCTACACTCGTGCTCGGATGCACACATTTCAACTTTTTCAAAGACACATTCCGCAAAATTTTCCCGGCCGGCATCAATATAATTGACGGCAGCGCGGGTACTGCAAATCATCTTGCGGATATTTTAAAAGAAAAAAGGCTTCCCGAAAGCCTTAAGCCTTCTGTGGAATATTACCGCTCAGGCCAAAAAATAACTGACAGCGAAGCACTCAGGCATATCGGGTACTTGCATAAAAGGCTCGACCTAATGCTGCATCTGTAATAAAAAATGCTTTAAAAGTGAAAAGGAGAACTTTACACCATGAAAATGACAGCTTATAATTACCGCCCTGACGAACTTGTATATTTTAAAAAATTCGCGCCGAAATACGGCATTGACCTTGTTCTCGAAAAGGGAGTGCCATCAGCAGAAACTATTGGCAAAGCAGCAGGATGCCACTGCATAAGCATAATGACTACACCGCTTGGCGCTGAGCTTATCCAGAAATTTTATGATGCGGGAATCCGTTTCATCTCCACGCGCAGCATTGGCTACGACCATATAGATATAAGCGCAGCAAAAAAAATTGGCATGCATATCGGCAACGTGAGCTATACCACAAACAGCGTAGCCGACTACACTGTTATGCTTATACTGATGGCAACACGCAAAATCAAATCAATAGCCCTTCGCAGCAGGGCACAGGATTTTTCACTCAACGGCCTGCAGGGAGTAGAGCTGCACAACCTGACTGTCGGTGTAATCGGCACAGGACGTATAGGGCGGCTTGTCGCTAAGCGCCTCAGCGCATTCGGCTGCCACATTGTCGCTTACGACCTGTATGAAAACGAAGAGATAAAGTCCTTCGGCAAATATGTGCCGCTCAAGCAACTGTTTGCAGAAAGCGACGTAATCACAATGCACATGCCCGCAACAAAAGACAATTACCACCTCATAAACAAAGAAACAATAGCGTCAATGAAAGACGGCGTTTTTATTGTCAACACTGCGCGCGGTTCGCTTATTGACACTTCCGCTTTCATAGATGCTGTCGAACGCGGAAAAATAGGCGGGGCGGCGCTTGACGTTGTGGAAAACGAAGCAGGCCTGTACTACCGCAACCATGAATGTGACATACTGAAAAACAGGGGGATGTCACTACTTAAATCTTTCCCCAACGTTATTGTGACGCCCCACACAGCGTTCTACACTGACCAGGCAGTAAGCGACATGGTAGAGAACTCGATTAAAAGCTGCCTGCTTTTTTCGCAGGGCAAAGAAAACCCGTGGCAGATTGTTTAACTGCTAACTGCGGATTTCGCATAAGGCAAGGCTCTGCCATCAGCATATGAAAGGTAAAATATGTATGACTTTTTGAACAGCGGCTTCGTACGGGATTTTTTTATTCCCGCTGCGATATTTTTTCTTTTTTTCTTTCTCAGTGTCCCCGCTGTAAACTGCCTGTCCCGCCTACTAAAAAAGATTTCAAAAAAGTCAGGCCGCACATGGGGAGAAAAAATTGACTACAGCTTTCACAGGCCGCTGCATTCCATCGTGATTGCAATCGGCCTCTATGTTGCGCTGAGCAACTGCCGTGCCGTTCAGCAAAGTCCGGCGGCAGCCGCAAATATTGCGAAGTGTTTCCGCAGTTTCCTCGTCATTGCCGTCACATGGGGCTTCTACCGTATGTCGGACAGCATTGAGCTCACCAGCACTTCTTTTGCCAAAAAACTTGATTTAAAAGTTGATGAAGCGCTTATGCCGGTTTTCTCCGGCATACTGCATTTTATTTTGGTGGCTCTCGCGGTGCTCATTATCGCGCAGGAATGGAGCTTCAGCATAAGCGGGCTGCTTGCCGGCCTCGGCCTTGGCGGCCTGGCGTTCGCCCTTGCGGCAAAAGATATGCTTGCAAATCTCTTCGGCGGGTTTGTAATTCTTCTTGACCACCCGTTTTCCATAGGTGACTGGGTACGCACCGGTGATGTGGAAGGGACAATAGAGGATATAAATTTCCGCAGCCTTAAGATCCGCACGTATTCGCAGGCAGTGGTAACAGTGCCAAACTCCATGGTGGCTTCAACACCAGTTGCGAACTACAGCCGCATGGGGAAACGGCGCGTCGAGTTCACATTGGCCATAAAATACGGCGCGCCAGTGGAACAGCTTAAGTCGTGCGCCGAAAAGATACGCCGCCTGCTTGCTGAAAGCACTGATATTGAAAATGGCACTTTTGCTGTCTCGCTCAGCAGCCTCGGCAAAAGCGGAATAAATTTCGATGTCTATTACTACACCGTTGCTTCAGACTACACAGAATACCTTCGAGTCCGTGAAAACATTTATTATGCCGTCCTCGAAATTTTAGACGAAAGCCATGTTTCGCTTGCGTATCCCACTTCCTCAGTGATTCTGGAAAACGGTGGTACACGTGAAACAGGCGAATAAACACACCATTAACATAGCCTGGCGTTAATTGTTCGCCTTATGTATTTTAGTGTGACAAATATTTACAATTAATTTGTTTTACACATATTGGCAAGTTTTTTCTCAAATGGTATTATTAATTAGGACAAAGATCTTAGTCCTTAATCTTAATTAAAATGAGTGGTTGTCTCGTCTCAGCTCTTATTTTATCGGCAGGTACTCTGCCAGCATATGCATACAACCCATATGATGGTAATTATGGTGACACTCCTTGTACCATAAAGGCAAGAGATAACAGTGGCGGAACACCTTACGGAACTGGTTTCAGGGAAAAACGAAATAGCTCTTCCGCTTATGTAATAGGAAGCAGGCTCATAACTAAAATTAAAGTTGTTATGGGCCTGCTTTTTCTTAGTAAGGAGTCCTTATATGAATAAAAAGATCTCTACCGTTGCCATTCTGATAATCTGCATTGTGCTGGCAGGCGGAGCTACTGTTGGCGTGCTTCATAAAGACGGCATTATCTCCTCTGACTCTATTTTTGCACCGAAGCCAAGTGAAAATAACCGGCCTTCAGGCAACAGCGCAGTTGCCTCCGGGAGCAGCTTAAGCTCAAACCGCAAAATTACGAGAGAGGCGCTGCTTAAAAACGGAGCGGAATATTCTCTGCAGCATGACGAAGGGAAAGACGCTTTGGACACTGTATACCGCGACATGGTATTTAAAGTCAATGGCATTGATATAACAAAGAAGAAAGGCAATTTTGACAAGCGCATTTATGGGTCAGAAAATGTGGATTCATCAGGCAATACGATTGGCAGCTATTCCTATGTAGTCATACACCTGTCGGTAACGGATAAATGTAAAACAGACCACATTGTCGGCGTTAATAGCTATACACTGATTTTTAATAGAGGCGAAAAAGACGGCATTTACGGCATTGAGCCCTATACATATAATTCCGGCGGCCTGAATTCAATGGACAAGGAGTATTTTATCATTTCACTAAAGCCCGGCAAAGCTTATAACTTTAACCTTGCATACGTCGTAAAAGATGACATTTTAAAAAAATACAAGGATGGTATTATGGTTCACTGCGTCTCGGGAGACTACGGAAGACATCCGGTGCAATTTGACAGCCTGCCCGTTGTAGACAAAAACGGCCATATTTCCTCCTACAAGGAGGCAGAAAATGAAAAGAAGTTTTTGCAACAAGTATTTTCTCGCTTCCATCCTTATTTCAGGCTCCTTGGTAATATGGTACTTAGCAGAAAGGATGCCTTTCTGCATAGAGAAGAACAATACTTTTCCAGCCGGCGCCATGCCGTGTGATTTTCTGGAAACCTCCTATACCAACTGGCTTGGCAGCCACAATATGTTTATTCAGCAGAATATTTTCTACCTTATCCTGCCGCTTCTTTCCGTGCTGCCTTTCGGTGCTTCATTCTACGCTGACATTAACGGCGGGAGCACTAAAAGCATATGCACGCGGGTCAAGAAAAACAATTATCTTATTGCAAAGTACATAGCCGTTTTTGTAAGCGGCGGAGCCGCCGCGGCACTGCCGATGTTTGCAAGTTTTTTAGCCTGTGCGGCTTTGCTGCCCACAATGACTCCGGAAGCATCATATGCCTACACAAATATAGTTTCCTTCGACAAATGGGCATGGCTGCTGTTTTCCCGGCCTTCCCTTTACATTCTTGCATACTGCGGCCTTGCATTCCTGTTTGCAGGCCTGACCGCATGCATGGCCCTTGGGATCACATACTTCTCTTCCAAAAGTTTCTTACCCATGCTTTTCCCGTTCTTTGTTTATATTTTTGAGTCAATGCTATGCGAACTGCTTGGCCTTGATGGCTTTGATGTGCGCATGCTTTTAACGCCCGATGCTACAGGAAACACGACATTCACTGTTGCTGTAACAGCGGTGCTGTTTTTTGCTGTTTCATTTATCCCTTATTATTTTGCAGGAGTAAAAAAAGATGTGCTGTAACTCAAAAAAGAATTTTAATTATTTAAAAGGCAGCACTAAACAGGCGTTTCCACTCATAATGCTATGGGTATTTCTAATGCCGTTTTTTCTGCTGCTTCACTGTTCTGCTCTAAAACGCCTGGCACTTGGCAGCGGCGGTGAACTTTGTATAGGCGATTGCATTGACTCATTAAACAGCGGCTACATTATGAATTTCTTTATACTCCTATTCACATCAGCAATAATTTTTATAATATCAGGGCAGAACACTACGGCAAATTTCATATTAAGGCTTCATTCACGTAAATGCATTGTAAAAAGCCAGTGCATAAAATCCATATGCCTGTCCCTGATATTTTCAGTGTGCCTCATATTGATTTCGTTTCTGGTTTCCGGCTTGATGGTATCTTCGTTGATAAACTGGAGCGAACAGTCAAGCAGTTTTTACCAAAGCCAAGGATATACGTTGAATATCAGCCTTTTAAACGTAGTAGTGCTTACATCGCTTAGGATTTTTCTCAAGCTGCTTTTTTTCACGTCCGCCATGGTCTTAATAAGCCTACGCTTTAAAAAAATCATCTCGTTTTTAGCCGCCGTTGTGTTGTCGGCAGTAAGGTTTCCAGACCTTGTCCAGTTCGCCATCGAAAACATTTTCAACCTGCACGGCGGAAACGAGTATTTTCCCATATCAATGCAAATCACTTACATATGCGTCTTGCCGGCATTGATTGTTTTATTCTTCTGTCTTTCTTTCAGGATGATAAAAAGGAAAGATTTTATTGTCACATAAAACAAAAAAATTATCGCCGCTTATAAGGCACGATATTTCGTACGGCATAGTTCTTAGGTGGAAATATTATGCTGCTGCGCTGTTGATTTTCATATTGTCATCTTTTGTGTTTGCCGCCCATGCAAACCATTTTCTGCATTCCAGCGGCCTAAGCGGATCATTGGGCACTTTTGACTTTATACTTAACGTTTTTGCCGGAAATAAACCGTTTGACGCAAGCAGCCAGACGGGCATAAAGCTTTCTGTACTCTGGTTCGGGTTTTACGCATACTTATTATCCCTCACGACATTTTATGCATCTGACGACATGAAAAAAAGCGCAAGCTCATTTATCCTAAGAGTTAAGTCCAAAGTAGTATGGTGGGCAGGGAAATTCATCTGGTGCATGCTGTCGGTTATACTTTACTATGTTTTATTCGTCATGTCTGCCTGCTGTGCAAGCGCTGCATTTGGAAAGCTTTCTGTTCTTGTAAACCCCTATGTCTGCAGCGAATTTTTCGACATCAATTTACACGGAGCGGGCAATGGCGAAATTATTGCAGCCTGCCTGCTTCTTCCTCTTGCAGTTTCGCTTGCGGTTTCATCTTTTCACATGATGCTCAGCCTTGTTATAAGGCCTGTTTACAGTTTTATTTTAGGTATATGCTTTATTGCTGCTGCCGCTTTCCGCTGCCACCCGATGCTGATTTTCAACTTCACCATGGCTGAAAGGAACACCTTATTTTCACCAACCAGCAGCATAAGCGTTAAAAACGGCCTCATCAGCGCCGTCTGCCTGCTGCTGGTTTCTTTTTTGCAGGGGCGGCCATAATCAAGCGCAAAGACATTATATAAAGGAGGCATGCCATTTGAAAATTGAAATAATCAATTATACGAAAAACCTTTCGCATAATTGCGTCCTCAACAATATCAGCCTCACCCTTGAAAGTGGCCACATCTATGGATTTACAGGTAAAAACGGCTCCGGAAAAACAATGCTCATGCGGGCCGTGTGTGGGCTCATCACCCCGTCTTCCGGCGAAGTCAGGATTGACGGCAAAGTATTAGGCAGAGATATCTCATTTCCCGAAAGTGTGGGCGTGCTTATCGAAAACCCTGGCTTTACCTCAAGTTTCAGCGGATTTAAAAATTTAAAATTCCTTGCGCAGATACAGAACCGGATAAATGACGAAGACATAAAAAGCGCAATGGAAAATGTAGGGCTTGACCCCGAAGATAAAAAAAGTTTCCGCAAATATTCTTTGGGCATGAAGCAGAAACTCGGCATAGCTGCAGCAATAATGGAAAAGCCAAAACTCCTTATTTTAGACGAGCCATTCAATGCGCTCGATGAAGAAACCGTAAATAAAATAAGGGGAATAATTAAGTCTTATAAAAGCAAGGACCACATCGTTATACTCTCGTGCCATGACCGCGATGAAATTGACAGCCTCTGTGATATGATAATAGAAATCAAGTCAGGCGCTATTTCAAATATAATACGCACGGAGAAGGATACTGCCTATGAATAAAACACACAAAGCTAAGGTCTGGGCAGCAGCCCTTCTCGTCATTCTGCTTGTAGGCGTATTTGTGGCAATGTTTTATACAGTTAACACAAAGTTCCCAGAGAGCAAAAAAATAGTCCACCCTTATGGCCGCCCTTTTATTTATGAAGGTGCAAAAATAACTGTAAAAGGTAAAAAGGTTTTAGACAGCGGGCAATTTACATCCGATAAAAGATTATTGCATATACTTAACCCAGATGACACACACAGCGATTTAAGTGACACAAAAATTGCACTCGTAGACCTGGATTTTTATAACCCTGCAAACAGGCCAATAAATGTTGACCTTACTGCCTTCCATCTTGAATCAGGCAGCTTTTCCTTACAGTTCGATTTTCCCCTCATGGTTTACTACAACAACTGCGGCATGAACCTGGAATTAAACAAATACGAGCATAAAGTTTTAAAAATGCCTGTGCCACTAAATAGAGACAGTTTCAGCAAATCGGAATGGTCACATATTCAGAGCAAAGCCTTTTGCATTGTCTATTCCCTGTATCCGGAAAAAAATATAGTAGAATTATCACCTCAATAAACCGGCATGGCCTTATAAAGGCGGCCCGTGATGCACATCAGTACCGGGCTCCTCTTTATTGGGCCTGCTTTTTTTATCGGCTATCTGCCGATAAATCTCGTTTTTCTTTCGCCCTGTTTCGGAAGAAGCCCGTTTTGCTGCCTCAGAGGCAGAAAATCCCTGCTCGAGATAGCTTTCGGCAATCGAAATTGCTTTCTGCTCAGGTTCCGGCACCGGAGGCGTGCGTGGTGCCCCTTCCACGACAAGGACGAATTCTCCTTTTGCACTTCCGCCTTCGTACCGCTTTGCCGCTTCCGAAAGTGTTGTGCGTATTACTTCCTCATGTATCTTAGTAAGCTCACGCACAATGGAAATGCGGCGGTCGCCCAGCGCAGACAAGAGATCTGCCAAAGTGTTTGCCAGCTTATGCGGCGCTTCATAAAACACCATTGTGCGGTGCTCATTTTTCAGTTCCGTAAGGTGTTCCCTGCGGCTTTTTTTGTTTACGCTCAGGAAGCCTTCAAAAGTAAAGCGCCCTGTTGGCAGCCCTGAAACAGCAAGCGCCGAAACGACGGCGCTCGGCCCAGGCACAACAAATACAGGTATGCCACGTTCAGCGCACTGGCGCACCAGCAGTTCGCCCGGGTCCGAGATGGCAGGCATTCCCGCATCTGAAACAAGCGCACATATCTCGCCATGCTCCATACGGTCACAGATCTTGTCGCCGCGTTGATATTTATTGTGCTCAAAATAGCTTATCATCGGTTTATGGAGATTAAAATGGCTTAGAAGTTTTCTCGTAACACGCGTATCCTCTGCAGCGATAAAGTTGGCGTCTGAAAGCGCCTGCACCGCACGCGGGGAAAAATCCGAAAGGTTGCCAATAGGCGTGCCTACAACAACAAGTTTTCCACTCATCCTTTTCCCTCCCTGTTCTGGCCGTAGTTGCCGTAAATACTGCGCATTTTTTCAGAAACATCGCCGTCTTTATTCTCTATTATCAGTACGGGTTCGGCTTTTATGCCCGGCTTCCCGCCGCGCACCGCCTGAAGCAGAAAAAGCGATGGGGCACAACTTTCCCTCTGCTGCACAAAGCATATGCGTTTTGGCTCCAGCCCTGCCGCATGCAGCGAAAACAAAGTGCCGCACAGCCTTTCCGGTCGCATACAGCAGAAGAAACGCCCCCCCCAGCGCAGGAAGGCGGCAGCGGCGGCGGCAATGTCAGAAAACGTACAGGCTGTTTCATGAAATGCGGCCTGCTTTACAGCACTCCTCCCATGTAAACCTGCACCGGCTTCATGGTAAGGTGGGTTACAGACTATCCGGTCAAGCCCATACGGTATTGCCGATTTTTTATGCAGTTTCTTGATGTCGCACTCTAAAACCTGTATCTTATTTTCAAAGCCGTTCATTTCCGCGGAGCGCCTGGCCATGCCGCACGCACGCTGCTGTATCTCAACAGCATAGACTTTTTTGGGCTGCGATCGCGCGCACCATATCATGGGTATTGCGCCGCACCCTGTGCCGAAGTCTGCGCATACCTCTCCGCTTTCCGGCATGGAAAAATTGGCCAGAAGGACTGTATCCGTATAAAAAGTAAATCCATTGCCCGTTATAACAGAAACATCTTCCGAAACCGGCTCAAGCTTCTCATTTTTATTTAAGCAACAGCATATTTTTTCCAACCGGTACCACCTGCTTTCCACAGAAAGAAAAGGCGGGGCACATTAGCGCTCCACCTTTAGACTGCAATAGTTCTGTCAAGCCTGCTTAGGCGCACCGACCGGGCATACGCTGGCACATGAGCCACACTCTGTGCACTTATCCGGGTCGATTACAAATTTGCCGTCACCTTCAGAAATTGCGCCTACAGGGCACTGAGCTGCACAGGAACCGCAGGAAATGCAATCATCGCTGATCTGATAAGCCATACTTGGGACACCTCCTAAACAAAATTCATTCTAATTGTACCATAAAAAGCTGAAATTGCAATACGCAGTAAATATTAAGCGCCGCCTTGGCTATTCGAATTTTTTTTAGGAGGCGTGTTTCCAGATGCAGGGCGTGCATCTTTTGTCTCTTTCAGCTCTTCTTTCATCTCTTTGACTTCAGAAGATTTAAAATTGCGCAAAGGTGCATCAGGTGAAAAATCCATACGCACGCTTACCGTTTCCGCAAGCAGATTTCGCTCAGCAACTGTACCGCGGCCTTCCGGCGTCATCACGGCAGTGCCTATAGCCGGAACAGTGTGCTGCTTTTCAACGTATGTGTCCTGCTCATATTTAAGGCAACACATAAGCCTGCCGCAAATGCCCGAAATTTTAGCCGGATTCAGCGAAAGGCCCTGTTCTTTGGCCATCTTAATTGAAACAGGCTGAAATCCATTTAAAAAAGAGGAACAGCAGAACGGCCTGCCGCAAACGCCCATGCCGCCAAGCATTTTGGCTTCGTCGCGGACGCCGATCTGCCGCAGTTCAATGCGCGTATGAAAAACCGACGCAAGGTCTTTGACAAGCTCCCGAAAGTCTACACGCCCGTCTGCCGTAAAGTAAAACAGTATTTTTGAATTGTCAAAAGTATATTCTACATCTACAAGTTTCATCTCAAGCTTATGGGCGGCGATCTTTTTCAGGCATATCTGGAACGCAGTTTTTTCTTTTTTGTGGTTTTCCTCCACCCGCTTCAGGTCTTCCGCTGTTGCCATGCGTATCAGCTTTTTAAGCGGCTGGACAAGTTTATCTTCGCTGACCTGACGGTTTTTCATTGCAACTTCACCGCATTCGATACCGCGGGACGTTTCCACAATTACTTTGCTGCCCTTTTCGAGCTGCTTGCCGTCAGGGTCGAAATAATATACCTTACCAACATTTTTAAAACGGACGCCAATGATTTCTGCCATCTTGTCCTCCATGACTTTCCTTTCACCGGCCGGCTGAATAGCGCAGGCCGGCACAGTAAACAGCAGACAGCAGCGCGGTGTTTGCATTTTGCTCCAATGCATTGCGCGCCGTCTCCGTCTCTTCTACCATGCGCATCAGGCTCCGGCGCGTAAGGCCGCCGCTAAGCATATTGACTGTCTCTTCCCTGCCGGAAATGAGCGCTTTCCCTCCGGAGCGCTGCACCAGTGCATCACGGAACAGCAGCAGCAGCTGTTTAAGCACACCGCGGAATGTGCCGCGGTCCTTAACAAGTTCAGCCAGCCCAAACAGCAGGTCTGCACCTCCGGGAGACAGCACCGAGCGTGCAAGGCGCTCCGCAAGGCTCCAGTCAGCCGGAAGGCTTTCTCCAGCAACATGAAATACCTGCAGGCGTGAGCGCACCGTCGGCAGCAGGGCAGCCGCACTGACTGCCGTTAAAATAAATATTACGTTTTCCGGAGGCTCTTCCAATATCTTCAGCAGCGCATTCTGCGAAACTTCTGACATATTCTGCACGCCAAGCATGACAAACACCTTGCATGGTGCCTCGTTTGGGCGTATATATGCCTCAGAGCGTATCCTCCGTATGGTATCCACCGGAAAAGCGCGCGGATCTTTTTCGCCGTCTACTGTTATAATATCCGGATGGGAACCGGCCTGCGCTTTCACACAGCCTTCACAGTGCCCGCATGGCCTGTTGCCATGCGAAAGGCATACCGCCGCCTGGGCAAGCAGCGCGGCCAGGCGCTCAGTGCCGCTGCCCTGCTCGCCTTCGAGCAGGATAGCATGCGGCATGCGATTCCCGGAAAAAGCGAATGAAAGTCTGCGGCAAACATCCCCGCCGCCGTTAAATCCATCTAAACGTAATTTCATACTCTTTCAAACCGCTCCACATTCAGCACAAAAATTGTAGAACCGCCAACAGTTACTTTTACCGGATAAGAAGAATACATTCCCATATCAATTGCAGATGTATTCGGCACAAGCTGCGTACGGCGGCAACTCTGCTCAGAAATAATGTCGATTACGCGGTCGACCTTGCCATCATCCGTGCCAACGAGGAAAGTTGTATTGCCTGACCTGAGAAACCCGCCGGTTGTCGCAAGTTTTGTGGCAGAAAAGCCATTTTTGGTGAGTGCCTCAGCGACTCTGCTGCTGTCGTCATTCCCTACGATCGCCATGACAAGTTTCATACTAAAAACCTCCCGTGCCATACGGCCATATTTCTGCAGTTGTGAAATCTTACCAGTAACAGATATACAGGCTTAGAATAAAGCCTATTAAGTTTATTTTAGCACGTTAATCTTTAGAAAGCCATACCTGCGCAAAAACTCTACGGCTTCTTTAGTTATAAGCTCACCTGGCATAACAATCGGGATGCCAGGCGGGCATGGGCAGGCCGCTTCCGCGGCTATCCTGCCGACCGCTTTGCTTAGGCAGACCGTTACTGACGGTGCCAGCACAGCCTCTCGCAGCCCCTCTTTAACCGGTGGCAGCACCGGCAGCGGAGGATGCGCAGGTAAAGGCCTGCCACACGGCAGGCCTTCTATCGCGTTTTTAAGGCGCATGAAATCTTTTTCAGTATTAAACGGAGTTGCGATAAGCACAACATAGTCAGCATCAGCATACTCGGGCTCAACACCGGCTTTACGGAAAAGTTCTGCCGCTTCCGTACCGTGCAGCCCTATTGATGCAGTGTTAAGCGTTATCCGCACCGGGTCACCTTTTCCTTCCGGAAGAGCCATCCCGCGGCGCTGCGCAAGCTCTTTTATTTCCGCTACTTTTTCCTGCAGGGGCAAAAACGCATTGGGATTGGCCTGAAGCCACGCGCGTGCACAGTCAAGCGACGCCATTACTGGATATGAAGGGCTTGTGGAACCAAACAGTGCCATGGCGCTCTTGGCATTGGCGGCATAGCGCTCGTCGCCGATGTTAAGCCATGCGCCGCCTGTCAGCACACCGAGCGTTTTATGCGCCGAATCTGCCGTCATGGAAGCACCGTAAGCCAAAGGGTGAAGCTTTGGTGCCGTAAACATAAGATGTGCCCCGTGGGCACAGTCCACAAGGAGCGGTATGCCAATCCTGCGGCAGGCAGCGGAGATTGCCTCTACATCCATCAGCCGCCCATAATAGTCAGGGCTTGTAATGTAAACTGCCCTTACATCCATATTGGCATTCAGCGTTTTCACCATATCATCCGGCATTGCCCACACTGGCTCTATCCCAAGCAGTGCCATGGCATTCACAGCGCTGCGGTGTATAACGCGCGAGCAGAGCACTTTCCCACCCTCAGGCAAGGCAAGGCGGAACATAGCCTGAATGCAGAGCGTGCACCCGCCTGCCGAAAAGCATGTGCGCGCCGTGCCAAAAAATTCAGACGCAAGCTTCTCAGCCTGCATTATAGGCCCTGAAGCGTCAAACAGGCTGTCTGTATCCGGAAGTTCCGTGAAATCGAGCGAGTACAAATCCTGCGGCAGCGCTTCCGGATTGTTTTTATGGCCCGGCGTGTGAAATGAAGAGCGGCCGAGATTTCTATGGTGTACAAGTGCATCGTAAAGCGGCGCTGGCATGTGAAAGCAAAACTCCTTTAAAAAAGTCGCACGGCTTTAGGCTGCGCGGCATAATAATTTGTCTGATTAATGGATATTATCCGGAATACTTTCCCGTAGGGATATCATTTTCAAAAATAAATGATGTAAAACTCTTGCGGCATTTGTTGAGATCCAAAATCAGTACGTCAGTTGGCTCCCCATCAATAAAGATTTCATTTTTATTTGAGTCCCTGTACTCGCCTTCTTCCGGTACACGGTACTGCTTAAGCGGATAGTGAAGATATGTGAGTGAGTTGGAAGCCAGTGAGACAACTTCATTTTTTGTCATGTTTGTTGTCACAAGCGGCAAAATATACGCGAACACACTGTAAATCTGCGGCAGGCTTGCTTTTTTCATCTTATCTACAATACTTGAAAATACTTTGCGCTGCCGTTCAGTGCGCGCCTGGTCATTGCCAATAGCACGTATCCTCGAATAATACCGTGCCTGAAGGCCATCCATATTGTTAACTCCGGCATGGACCTGTTTACTGTCGCCCGAATAGGCATTTACAAGGCCGGCTTCTTTTTCTGTCAGTGTCACGGGCACGCCGCCGAGTCGGTCAATAATCTTTGGAAAAGCAGAAAAATCAATAATTACAAAGCGGTCGATGTCTACGCCGAAATTTGCTTCCAGCGTCGAGAGGATCTTTCGGGCACCCTTTCCCCCACCGCCGACATGCCCATAGACTCCGTTCAGCTTGTCATTGCCAGAGCCTGGCACGGCAATGTACATATCGCGCATGAGAGATGTGATTTTCAGCTTTTTATGGCGCGTATCTACAGAAACAAGCATCATGCTATCGCTGCGGCCGGAATCGTTTTTCTGGTAGTCATCGCAGCCGAGAAGAAGTATATTTGTTATAGCGTCGTCATGGTACAGGCCGCCAATAACACCGGATTTTGCGCTGACAGCACCGCTCGAGGCATTGCCATTCTCAAAAAGGCTTCCAGTGCTGACTTTTGAGCCGCTGTCCGGCGTATAGTCAATCTTGTCAAGAAGCTGGTTAGCATAGATGCAAATTCCACCGCCTACAAGGAAAATTAAACTTAAAATGAGTATGATGGCGTTTCGGAACAGCATCATTTTTTTACTTTTCACATTATCATTCCTCAATTTTACAGAGTTCGGAAAATCTCTGGCTGCCGCTGCAGCCTTTTACATCCAAAAACACATTGTTAATGGTACTTATTTTATACTTTATTTTTAAAAAAGTAAACATTAGAGAAATATTATTCCTGCTCATCAAGTGTAAGGCTGTACGAGGGGAGAAATTCTTCCATAAAATAATCAGCTTCCGGCAGGTGCATGCCCTGCACCGTTTTGCGCAGCGAAGCCTCAGCTGTTACAAACTCATTGTTTCCCATACGCTTTTCTTCCACACATTTTATAATTGCGGAAATTTTATCCGCTGCCTTTACAAGCGGCATCAGCTCTTTGTCCGACTCAAGCGGTTCGCCAAGAAGCGGGCGGTAAGTCGGCCGCAGGTCTTCTGGCAAAAGGCTGAGGAGCTTTTCGCGCGCAACTTTCTCAACACCATTATATGCGGAGCGTATCTCGCTGCTGTAATATTTGACAGGTGTCGGCATATCCCCCGTGATTATCTCCGTGGCGTCGTGAAAAAGCGCCAGCAGGGCAGCCCTCTGCTCATCGGCGTGGCCGCCGAAGCGTTTGTTGCGCAGCACGGCAAGAGCATGGGCGATTACAGCCGTCTCAAAACTGTGCTCACACAGGTTTTCCTCGCGTGTATTACGCATCAGACCCCAGCGGTTGATATTCTTCATGCGTGAAAGTACCGCAAAAAAATGGTGCATTTTCAAAGATCCTCCCCCACTTTTAAATTTTTTCTTTCATATTCTACTGATTTTCTCATAGAAAAGCAATGAAAGACTAAATTTTTTCACGGACTTTACGGGCTTATACATTGTTTGTACAAATCATTGTGCTATAATTACAATATTTAAATTTTAAAAGGGGGCCGTGCAGTGACCGAGCAGCATATTCTGCGCGGCAGCAAAAACATCAGCTATAAACAGAAGGCTTTTTTCTATGGCCTTTTTGTTGCTTTTGTGTTTTTTCTGCCTTTTATAATCTTCGACAAAGGGTATTTTTTGTTTTACGGAGACTTCAACGTCCAGCAGGTGCCATTTTACCAAATGTGCCACGATGCGATACGCAGCGGGAACTGGGGGTGGAACTGGAACACCGACCTCGGTGTAAACTTTGTAGGCTCCTATTCATTCTACCTTCTCGGCAGCCCGTTCTTCTGGCTGACCATTCCATTCCCGAGCTGGATGGTGCCGCACCTGATAGGCCCGCTGCTGATGCTGAAATTTGCCTGTGCATCACTTACTTCTTACATTTACCTCAGCCGGTACGCCAGCAAGCCTGAATATGCCATAATCGGCTGCCTGCTCTATGCGTTTTCCGGCTTTTCTGTTTACAACATCTTCTTCAACCATTTCCATGAGGCTATTATATTCTTCCCGCTGATGCTATGGGCACTCGACGAGTACATGTACAACAGGCGCCGGTATATCTTTGCACTCACCGTTTTCATGTGCTGCACAGTTAACTACTACTTCTTCGTCGGGCAGGTCGTTTTCCTTATTATCTACTGGATTATCCGCATGCTCGCGGGGAGCTGGAGCATCAGCCTGCGCGATTTCCTGCTGCTTTTCTGCGAAGCTATTATAGGAGTGCTCTGCTCAAGCTTTTTGCTCACGCCAACAGTGCTCGCCGTGCTTCAGAATTCGCGCGTCAACAATCCGCCCGAAGGATGGGGCGCCCTGCTTTATGATTATAACCAGCGGTACCTTCACATTTTAGAGTGCTTCTTCTTCCCACCGGATATACCCGCGCGGCCTAACTTCACCCCTAACTCCGAGGCAAAGTGGGCATCGCTCGGCGCATGGCTCCCGCTTTTCAGCATGAGCGGCGTCATCGCCTTTATCCAGTACCACAAAAAGCACTGGCTTAAAACACTCCTTATAACGCTTTTCTTCATGGCCAATGTGCCGATACTGAATGCGGCGTTCCAGCTGTTCAACATGGCTTATTATGCGCGCTGGTTCTACATGCTCACGCTCATGATGTCGCTTGCGACAATTACCGCCCTCCAGTACACTGACACCAACTGGGAAAAAGCCGTCAACTGGACGCTCGGCATAACGCTCGCCATAGCGCTTGCCATAGGCCTTATGCCAAAGTCTGTAGACAATGGAAACGGCAGTAAAAGTTTCACAGTCGGCCTCGAAGAATATCCGGAGCGCTTCTGGACATATGTCGCTATAGCGCTTTTAAGCCTCGCGCTGCTCGTTATAATTTTCCAGTATTACAAGCGCGACCGCAAAAGGTTCCTCAGGGACTGCACCATAGGCATAATGCTTGTTTCCGTGATTTATTCTTCATATTTCATCGCGCTCGGCAAAACCCAGAGCGATGACACCCACGGATGGATTATCCCATATTCATTAAACAAGGGCAAGGATATCCACCTGCCCGACAGCACAACATTCAGCCGTGTCGATGTTTACGACGGCATGGATAACCAAGCCATGTTCTGGCAGATGCCAACCATACAGGCATTCCACAGCATTGTCCCGGGCTCCGTTATGGAGTTTTACCCAACTATCGGCGTGCAGCGCGACGTTGCCACCCGCCCAGACGTTTCCGTCTACGGGCTGCGCGGCCTCACAAGCTGCCGCTGGCTGTTTGACCAAGTGAGCGGCGGCAAAAACTTTGCCGATTCCACCGGCACATGCAAGATGCCCGGCTGGAGTTATTATGCCACACAGAACGGCTGCATGATTTACAAGAACGATTATTTCATACCTATGGGATTCAGCTACGACAGCTATATCACCCGTTCCGAATACAACAGCGTCCCGCAGGCAGAGCGCCATCTCGTCCTTCTGAAGGCAATGGTGCTTGATGATGCCGACGTTTCCAAATACGCGGCGGGAACGCTCAGCCACCTCGACCTAAACAGTCAGGATTACACCGCAGGCTCATATTTTTCAGACTGCAAAGCCAGAAAAGCCGAGTCATGCTCTTCGTTTAAACATGACAACGGCGGGTTCTCCGCGGCAATCACTTCCGATAAAGACCGCCTTGTATTTTTCAGCGTCCCATGGGAAGGCGGCTGGAGCGCTCAGGTGAACGGCAAAAGCACGCCTATAGTCAAAACAAATGTAGGCTTCATGGCTGTAAAAGTGCCGGAAGGCACATCTTCTATCCGCTTTAATTACCAGACGCCCGGCGTCAAACTCGGCGCAGCTGTTTCATGCGGCGGCGTTGCCCTGTTCTTCTTTTACTGGTATTTCACTTGCCCATACCGGCGCAGGAAACGCCGCTGTGAACAGCCGGAAAAGGCTGAAAATGGAGGTTAATCTATGCCTGTTGTTTATCTTGTAATCCCCTGCTACAACGAAGAAAAAGTCCTGCCTGAAACAGTGAAGCGCCTCACTGCTAAGCTGGAGTCAATGCAAGCATGCGGTTTAGCCAGCGACGGAAGCCGCATGCTGTTTGTGGACGACGGAAGCCGCGACAGCACATGGAGTATGATTTCTCAGTTCAGCAAAGAAAACAGCCTTGTTTCGGGAATCAAACTTGCACATAACCGCGGCCATCAGAATGCGCTGCTTGCCGGCCTTATGACAGCGCGCCAGTACGCCGACTGCGCCATAAGCCTCGACGCCGACCTGCAGGACGATGTTGAGGTCTTAGATGAGTTCGTAAAAAAATTCATGGACGGCTGCGACGTCGTATACGGCGTGCGCAAAAAGCGCGACACCGACACGGCTTTTAAGCGCAGCACTGCGCTTGCATTTTACAGTTTCATGGAAATGCTCGGCGTCGATATCGTTTACAACCACGCTGATTACCGCCTTATGAGCCGCCGCGCGCTTGACGCCCTGAGTGATTACCGCGAAGTAAATCTTTTCCTGCGCGGCCTCGTTCCTCTCATTGGATTCCGCAGCGACTGCGTATACTATGACAGGCACGAGCGCTTCGCCGGAGAATCCAAATACCCGCTGAAAAAGATGGTTTCATTTGCTGTCGACGGCATCACGTCATTCAGCATAAAGCCGCTCAAACTGATTTTCAGCCTTGGTGCTGGAATATCTTTCGTAAGCCTTATAGGTTTCATATGGGCTATAATCTCACATTTTGCAGCCGGCACGGCAGCATGGATAGTAGGGTTGTGGTCACTGTGGCTTCTCGGCGGGCTTCTCATGGCCGCTTTAGGCGTTGTTGGCACTTATGCCGGGAAGATTTACGGCGAGGTGAAATCGCGCCCGCGCTTTCTTATCGAGCAGACTACCTCAGACAGTTTAAAGGGTTCTGTTGATAGAAAATGATAAACAGAGAAGTAAAAGCATACATGAAAAATGCACTTTGACTTGTTTTTAAACTTTCAAAGTGCATTTTACTAAAATTTATTCAACTGTTTTTATAATTTTCATTTTGCAGTAGATGCTTTTGCCTGTATAAACTTTTTCAGGGCTTTACAAACAGCTGCTGCAAGGATTGCAGCAATAACAGCTTCAGGCACACCGTTTGATAAGATTACAGTTAAAACAGCGTTATAAACCATATTGACAGGGATATGGCTCACTTTTCCATAGGCGTCACAGAACAGGAAATAAATAAGGTTCATAACCAGAACCGTGTTTGTTAAAGAGCCAACAATTCCACTCAGCAGGAACGAAAGCATGTCGTGTTTCTTGCTTAAAAACCTGCTGATAAATTTATAAAAGTAATATGGAGTAACGCCTACCAAAATACGTGGGCCAAAGACAATCAGAAGTGCTTCCCAGCTCCCATGTGCAGTCCCCGGAACCGGAATAAATGGTGAAAAAGCAAAAGACAAAAGCGATGGGGTAAATGTGTTGTTGTAAAGACTTGTCAGCCCAAAAACAAATCCAAGAAAGGCACCTGCTTCAGGGCCAAGAATAATTGAACCAATGATGACTGGAACATGAATAATTGTCGCTTTGATAAGCGGTAATTGGATATAACCAATGGGAGTAAAATTCAGAATAATAATAATTCCACAAAACAAGGCCGTAACTACCAGCTGCTCTGTATGATTATTTTTTCGGTTCATATATTTGCCTCTGCGTGAAATACGCGTAATTCTAAAAAAGCACGCTGTATATCCATCATTTTGAAAGCCCGTCGCCGAGGTTGTGGAAACCGAGCACTGTAAGGAAAATCATGAAGCCTGCCGAAAGCGATTCCCACGGCGCTTTAAGCAAGTATGCCTGCCCTTCCGAGAGCATGCGCCCCCAGCTGGGGATAGGCGGCTGTATGCCGAGGCCAAGATAGCTCATGCCGGATTCCGCAAGGATAGCATTAGAAAACCCGATTACAAGTGCCGGAACTACGGAAGGCACAATGTTAGGCAGTATATGCCTGAAAAGTATGCGGCCTGTAGAGATGCCGGAAGCATACTCCGCCTCTATAAATTCGCGGTTGCGGCACTGTTTGGCTCCGCTGCGCGCTATACGGATATAGCTTGGCAGAAAAGCGATAGCCAGCGCAGGGATAATGGTATACCTCCCGCCGCCGAAAACAGTTACGGCAACAAGCGCAAGCAGCACGCCAGGAAAAGAAGCGAGCGCATCAGTAAGGCGCATTACAACGGCCTCCACCGCACCGCCTTCATACCCGATAAACAGGCCTATTGTGATGCCTACAGAACCGCTCAGAGCGACCGTTACTGCCGACACAAGCAAAGAATAGCGCGCGCCTGTCATGGCGCGGCTGAAGTTATCGCGCCCAAACTGGTCAGTGCCAAACAGGTGAAGCAGGCTCGGCGGCTGAAAGCGTTGCACGGAATTCATGGCGTACGGGTCATACGGCGCGTAAAATATGCCCACGACCGCAAGCAGAAGTACAACAGATGTTAGGACAATGCCAAAATAAAGCTGAAACCTGCGTTCATCATGGCTTTTAAACTTCTTTTTCATGCTTTTTCCTTCATTCTCGGGTCAACGGCGCGTATGAGCATATCGGCAAGAAAATTTGCTATTGAAACAAGAAATGCAATGTAGACCACAAGCGATTCAAGGAGCGGGAAATCCCGCGAAGAAACGGCTGAAATCAGAAGCCGCCCTACACCTGGCAGGCTGAATACCTGCTCAACTATTATACTGCCGGAAAATATCCCGGCTACCGTCATCCCAAGGAGCGTAATTGCCGGCACAGCCGCATTTTTTAGTATATGGCGGCGCAGGACAACATCTTCAGAAACGCCTTTGCTGCGGGCTGTCCTTACATAGTCGCTGCCCTTTTCAGCAAGTATGGATGTCCTTAGAAATTTTGCCGTTGATGCTATGTTTGGCAGTGCAACTGCAATAGCCGGAAAAATAAGGTAGCGCAGGAACCCGCCAAAATTCTGCCTGTAGTCCACATATTCGCCCGGCATAAAACAGTGCAGGATTATGCCGAAAATCCAGATAAACAGCACGCCTACAAAAAAGCCGGGAAGTGTCAGGTTCAGCATCGTGATAGAGTCGAGAAACCTGCCAGCCCATGAGCCATGCCATTTTGCCGCAAGGATGCCAGCCGGAAACGAAAGCGCAATAATCAGTATGAACGCCATGCCTGCAAGGCAGGCGGTCACCGGCAGCCTGCTTGCCAAAAGTGACGAAACCGGCTGCGAATACTGCAGCGATGTTCCCATGTTTCCGTGCAGCAGGCCGCCGAACCATTTCAGGTAGCGCTGCGGCAGGCTCTGGTTAAGGCCAAGGCTTGCGCGCAAGGCCGCTATGCTTTCGGGCGTAGCCTCAGTGCCGAGTATCAGTTCCGCCGGGTCGCCGGGGATAACATTGAACGCCGCAAATGTAAAAATGGAAACGAGAAACATGGTCAGAAGAAGGGCCATGAATTTCCGCAGAAAATACTTCATTTGTTTCTCCTTTCCCAAAAACTGATTCAGCCCGTATATTTTATAGTCGAAGCATCAAAAACATACAGAGGATAAGGCGTATATCCGCTGAATCCCTTGTGCAGGGCATTCAGGTTTGAAATATCCTCAATATAGACGCTTGCTGCGTCCTTAGATATCTGCTGCTGTGCCTGCTTGTAAAGCTCAATGCGCTTTGTGCTGTCTTTTTCTTCCTCTGCTTTTTTGTAAATACTGTCGAATGCGGAACTCGAGTAGTTTACAAAGTTTTTCGAATTGGTGGAAACATAGCGGTTAAGGAAGCTCCTCGGCGTAAGTGCCGCACCGTCAACAGAAATTATCGTCGACTGGTAGTCACGGTTTTCATAACATTTGCTGAGCCATGTCGCAAAGTCAACCTGCTTTATCTGTGCCTTTATCCCTGCCTCTTTCAGCTCATTTACAATCACCTGCGCCGTATTTACATGGACTGTGTAATTTGACGGCACAGTTATCGTCATGGAAAATCCATCAGGATAGCCGGCTTTTGCAAGCAGTTCCTTTGCTTTTGCAGCATTGTGGTCATAAGCGTGGTCAAGCGATGTTTCGCAGTACTTTTTGAGGCCGGGTATTACCGGCGTCCCGCAGCGTACGCCTTTGCCGTAGTTTACCGTTTTTATAATCGCGTCGGGGTCAATGGCGTAGCTTACTGCCTGGCGCACTTCTTTGCTGTCGAAAGGTTTCTGCTTGTTGTTCAGCGCAAGCATCTGCACTGAGTTTGAGTTCGACGGTATCACATTGAAATCATTCGTGAGCTGTGACGCGACATCATTGGCAATAGAAGCGCCGTCTATACTTCCCCCCTGCATATCTGTCAGCAGGGCATTGGAGTTTGCCTCCAGCTTAAAAGTAATTTTGTCTATATGCGGAAGGTCTTTCTGCCAATAGTATGGGTTTTTCTTTAGTATGAGCGACTGCTGAGGAGTATATGAAACAAAAGAGTACGGCCCTGTACCCATAGGGTGCGTATCCTGGTGTGTATAGCCCTTCGGCGTTATAGCCACAGTCAGGTACGGCAGAAAGTCATAGTCAGGCTTTTTAAGGTTTATTTTAACAGTTGAATCATCAGCAATTTCTACCGACTTTATATTCTTAAGGTCCGCCATAAGTATTTTCCCACCGGAGAGCCCCGCGGCTTTGTCCAGTGAATATTTTATATCTTCTGTGGTAACTGCTTTGCCATTTTGAAATTTTACGCCTTTTCTGAGTTTAAAAGTGTATGCCAGCGCATCTGCCGAAACAGAATAGCTTTCAGCTATGGCTGGCTTAAGGTCACCGTCTTTGTCAGGCTTTACAAGGCCTTCAAAAACATTGAACAGTATCTCGCGCGTATCTGCCGAAGTGGAAACGTAGGGGTCAAGATGGCCTGGCTGAGTCTGAAGCCCATATGTGAATTCGTTTTTGCTGCCGCTTGAAGGCCTTGCAGCCGAAGAAGAATCCGCACCGTGCGAACAGGCCGCCAGAGAAAGCATGATGGCAGCGGCTGTAAGCCCAGAAACAATGCGTTTAAAAAAATGATTTTCCATTAAACAGCGATCTCCTTTTACAAAAATAAATAATGAATTCAGCAACCATAAAACGGGTAGAATCTTTCCCTGCCATTCTAAGCGCACAGGATTTTACAATTTTTCACAGCCGTATTATTTCCCCCGTCGGGGACGGAGCCCGCATTACACGTTATGAATTTCGCCAAATGCAAGCCGCATAAGCGAAATTCTGCCATGAGCTGTAAAGCAGTCTCCTTTTACAAATCCAGTGCTGCAGGAAACGGCATATTCCGATAAAAAAAGCCGCACTCCGAACCAAGCCCCTTCCTGCGTGCACGGCGACCGCGCAGAAAATGACTTTTATAAGTCCGGAATGCGACTTTTTTGTTATCACGGCAGTATTATAAAATAAAATTAAAATATTATATAATTCTAAACGCGGCACCGCGGCCGCCATCCTGCCAGAGAAAGCGCCATACACTGCGGAGGAGCGCCATTTTGTACACGAACCTGTCGTGTACCTCTTTCTCCCTCTTCGTCGGTGCCGGCTGTCCCTTCCCGTTTTATTAATGTCTATGATACCATTAGTTAAAAATTTGTCAAGCGTTTTTTCAGATTTAATTTTATGTTTCCTGAAAAATATAGGGCACGGCATTTTGTGCAAAGTTTTCAAAAACCATGTACCACGCTTCGTAATACCATATTCACAGTGAATGTGGTATAATAACACCAGAAATTCATCGGAGGTAATTTTTGTTGACGGAGATATATTTCGATAATTCTGCCACTACCCGCGTCTGCCCTGAGGCAGCCCGGAAAGCAATGGAAATGATGACACAGAATTACGGCAATCCCTCTTCCATGCACGCCCTCGGCTTCCGCGCCGAGCAAGAGCTTCGCGCCGCACGCGAGGCAGTGTCTTCTTTCCTGGGTGCCCAGCCGGAAGAGATCTATTTCACATCCGGCGGCACTGAAAGCAATAACATAGCTATCGAAGGCGCTGCCGAAGCCAGAAAAAAGCGCGGCAAGCGCATAGTTACAACTGCCATAGAACACCATTCCGTTTTGAAAACGGCAAAGCACCTTGAGCAAAAGGGTTTCGAAATTGTTTACCTGAAGCCCGACAAACGGGGCAAAATTGACCCGAAGCAGGTGCGCAGTGCGATTACCCCCGACACCATACTTGTAAGCATGATGCGTGTAAACAACGAGGTTGGCAGTATTCTGCCCGTGGAGGCTGCTGCCGATGCCATTGAAGAAAAGAAGGCTCCTGCGCTGCTCCACATCGACGCAGTGCAGGCTTTCGGCAAGCTACCCCTGCATGCGCACCGCCTGCGCGCCGATTTGATCAGCGTAAGCGGGCATAAAATACACGCGCCTAAAGGCATAGGCGCGCTTTATGTGCGGAAAGGCGTCCACATTGTGCCGCTTACATATGGTGGCGGCCAGGAAAAGGACATGCGCCCCGGCACCGAAAGCATGCCGCTCATAGCAGCCCTCGGTACCGCTGTAAACGCTCTGCCCGACCTTAACAAAGAGATGGCTGCCATGAAAGAACTGAATATGTTCCTAAGGAAGGGGCTTTCTGAAATTGAAGGCGTTGCGATAAATTCTCCAGATGACGCATTGCCATATATCCTCAACTTTTCCGCTGGCGGTGTAAGGGCAGAAACCATGCTCCATTTTCTTTCCGAACACGGCATATATGTTTCTTCAGGCTCCGCGTGCTCCAAAGGCCATGAAAGCCATGTGCTTAAAGCTATGGGCCTGCCGCGCGAGCGCGTCGCATCAGCCCTGCGGCTCAGTTTTTGCCGCTACAATACCATTGACGAAGCTAAAATTTTCCTCTCCGTTTTCCGCGAAGGTATGAAAGCTATCGTCAGGCGGCCGCTGTAGTGAAGGAGAAAACATGAAAGAAATTCTATTGGTAAAGCTTGGCGAAGTCGTTCTCAAGGGCCTTAACAGGCGCACATTTGAAGATGTCCTCCTCAAAAACATACGCCGCAGGATATGCAGCCTCGGAAGCTTTGATATAAACGAACGCCAGTCTACCGTGTATATAACGCCTAAAGACGGCGCCGACCTCGGTGATGCAGAAAAACGCATTTCAAAAATATTCGGCATTGCCACATACTCACGCGCATGTGAAACTGAGAAAAACATCTCAGCCATCTGCTCAGCCGCATATGAATATCTGTATAAAGAGCTCTCTGCTGTGAAAACATTTAAGGTGGAATGCAAACGCTCTGACAAGAAGTTTCCGCTCAAATCGCCGCAGATCTGCACAGAAGTCGGCAGCTTTTTGCAGAAAAAATTTCCCAGCCTTAAAGTAGACGTCCATAATCCTGAATATACGGTGCGAGTTGAAGTGCGTGACTTCGCAGCCTACGTTCACGGCAACTCAAAGCGCGGCGCAGGCGGCATACCCGTGGGCACAGGCGGCAAAGCGGCCGTTCTTATAAGCGGTGGCATAGATAGTCCGGTCGCTGCGTGGATGATGGCGCGTCGCGGCGTAGAGCTTACAGCCATACATTTTGCAAGCCCGCCATACACGAGCGAGCGTGCAGAACAGAAAGCAGCCGATCTGCTGCGGCGCGTAGGTGAGTATGCGGGCCATATGACAATGTTTACAGTGCCGTTTGCCAAAGTGCAGGAAGAAATCCTCTCAAAATGCCCTGAGAATTTGTTCACTGTGATAATGCGCCGCTTCATGATGCGGGCAGCAGAAAAAATAGCGCAGCGCGAAGGGTGCGGCGCGCTTATCACAGGCGAAAGCCTCGGGCAGGTCGCCAGCCAGACTCTACCCGCCATTGTATGCACCGACGATGCCGCCGGTATGCCCGTCTTTAGGCCGCTGATAGGAATGGATAAAGTCGATATCATCTCCATTGCAAGGCGCATTGACACATACGATCTGTCTATCCTTCCGTATGAGGACTGCTGCACAGTTTTCACACCGCGCCATCCGCGCACTCATCCAGTGCTCAAATTTGTCTGTCAGGCAGAAGAAACGCTTGATGTAGACGGCCTTATTGAAAACTGCGTTTCCGGAGCCAAAATAACGAAAATCGAACCAAACCGGTAAGGAGTAACTATCATGAATGCTGAAATTATTTCCGTCGGTACAGAGCTGCTTCTCGGTCATACAATTAACACTGACGCCTCGTTCGTAGCGCGCGAGCTTTCAGCCGCAGGTATCAACCTGCTTTACAACTGCACGGTCGGCGACAATCCCGAACGCCTGAAAGACGCGGTGGAAACTGCCATGCACCGCAGCGACATACTAATCACCACGGGCGGCCTTGGGCCAACAGGCGACGACCTTACAAAAGAGACCGTAGCTTCATGCGCAGGTAAAAAGCTCGTTATGGACAAGACAAGCATGGAACACATTGAAAAATATTTTGCCGGACGCTCCCTCGGCGAGACACAGAAAAAACAGGCAATGCTTCCCGAAGGCTGCACGGTTTTCCCCAATGATATAGGTACTGCTCCCGGATGCGGGTTCCGTGCTGAAAGCGGGTGCCTCGTCGCCATGCTGCCCGGGCCCCCGTCGGAACTTTTCCCAATGCTGAAAAAATATGCGATTCCATTTCTTTTGAAAAGCACCAGCCAGGCTTCAATCGTCTCACGCATGGTCCATGTTTTCGGCCTTGGCGAAGGGTACGTCGCCGAACAGATTTCCGATTTATGTGCAAAAGAAAATCCAACATGCGCAACTTACGCAAAAGACGGCGAAATGTTCGTGCGTGTCACTGCACGCGCCGAAAGCCACGAAAAAGCTGCCGCTATGTGCGGGCCTGTAGTGGAGGGCCTTAAAAAGCGTCTCGGTGAGTTCTGCTATGGCGTTGATGTCGACAGCCTTGAAGAAACCGTTGTTCATCTTCTTGCCAAAAAATGCCTTACAGTCGCAACAGCAGAGTCATGCACCGGCGGACTGCTTGCAAAGCGCATTACAGATATACCCGGTTCTTCATCTGTATTTCATATGGGTGCTGTCACTTACTCTAATGATGTCAAGATGCAGCTTCTCGGCGTACCTGAAGATGTTCTTGCAAGGTATGGCGCTGTTAGCCCACAGGTTGCGAAGTTTATGGCGCAAGGTATAAGAAGGCGCTCAGGAGCTGATTTCGGCATAGGCATAACAGGCCTTGCAGGCCCAGATGGCGGAACTCCGGAAAAGCCGGTAGGCCTTGTCTATATCGCCTTAAGCGACTGCAACGATATATGGGTGCGTGAAATGCATCGTTCCGGCTGCAGCAAAGGGCGCAGCTATATACGCTTTCTTGCCGCGTCAAATGCCCTCGACATGATACGCCGCAGAGTGCTCAACCTCGGCGGCATGGAGAACGCCGCATACTCGCGGGAAAAAAGCTGAAAGGAAGGGACCGAAACAATGGAAGCAGGGCTGCTGTTCTTTCAGGCCCGGTGCACTTCAGCTTGCCAGCATATCCTGAGCCGCTTCGCAGGATATTTTGGAATTGAAGTCCCTGAAGTCCGGGCATGTGTACAGAAATCTGAGCTAAACAGCAATATTGCCCACCTTCTTAAGCTTTACCCCATTGTTTTTATCGTCGGCTCTGCATCCGGTAAACACCCGGTATGTGCCGGATGCATCTTCAATACTCTGCACGTATTGCCAGACAGTGATGGCGAACCTAAAGGTATCATGAAACTTTATGGCCAAAAAAAATTGGGCTACTTGATTGAAAGCATCGACCAGACAATTGTTCTTCTCCCAGATGACCCTTATGAAGTCCTGAAGATGGTACCTGATATTTTAGCACGCATTAAGGTAAAATACGGGCTTTCCGGGAAAATCCCAAAATCAGTCTATTTGAATTACGGGCGAAAAATTGCAGAGGAATTAGCCAGCCTTTCAGAAAACTGCTGAAATTGCATACAGGCAAAAAGAAACCCCCGTCAGCTTTGAACTGACGGGGGATAATTCTTTGTTGGATTATGACTTTCCGGTTGCTTGCGTCAGTTTGACAGAAGCAGTAAACGTCTTGTTAGTTGAAGATCGTGAGACTGTCAGCGTTACCGTATCTCCAGGCTTTTTAGAAGCTATTACAGAAGAAATCGTGTTCTGATTTGTGACCGCTTTGCCGTCTATCTTTGTAATCACATCGCCTTTTTGAATGCCTGCCGCCGAAATATACTGGCTTGAAATTGAAGCGACATACATTCCTGTTGAAAGCCCGTAAAACTGTGCTGTCATGCTGTCTATATAGGTGCCGGCAATGCCGAGCATTGCACGGTCTTTTACATAGCCATACTGCTTTAGCTGAGTGATAACCGGCTGCGCCGTATCTATTGGGATTGCAAAGCCAAGGCCTTCATAGCCTGTTGAAACGATTTTCGAAGAATTGATGCCGATTACCTGCCCTTTCATGTTTACGAGCGGGCCACCTGAATTGCCCGGGTTGATAGCCGCATCTGTCTGAATGCATTTCATGGTGTATCCTGTTTCAGAATTTGTGACCTGACGGTTCAGCGCAGAAACACAGCCTGTTGTTACGCTTGAGTTGAATTCCATCCCGCCCGGATTGCCAACTGCAATTACAGTGTCTGCTACCTGCATGTCATTGCTTGAACCGAATTCAGCAGCAGTAAGGCCTTTGGCATTAATTTTAACAAGGGCAAGGTCTGTAATGTTGTCACTGCCAATCAGCTTTGCAGCATATGTTTTGCCGTTATAAAGCACAACTTTCAGTGAAGCAGCACTTGAAACGACATGGGCGTTTGTGATTATATAACCATCAGCCGTCATAATAATGCCGCTGCCTTCACTTGAAGGTGAAACGTCACTTTGGCCTGAACCATCGGTATTACCACTACCACTGCTATTATAAGCGTCGTCATCGCCAAAACTGTAGCGGTCTGTGCGTCCGCGTGTTGTTGTCTTCTGATTGGAATAATTTTCAATGCAGACTACAGACGGGAGGACTTTTTGGGCAACTTGCTGCTTTGTGAAGCCAGAAGTTGTAGTATTAGTATTTATTGCTGACGCAGTATTGTTTTTAGAAGCATTTTTGACAATGGTGAATGCCGCTCCAGAATTGCCCGGCTGCAGCTTAATTGTACCGTTATTAATCAGTGCGGCAAATCCGGCAATTGATCCGGCCGAAACAACAAGGCACGCGAGGACTCCAACAAGTACACGGCGCAGTGTATGCTTCTTAGGCTTTTCAGAAGGGACTGTCATGTTGCCTGGCGCTGGCTGATATGAACTATACGGGCGGTATGGCGGAACATTGCCACCGCTAAAGTAACTTGCATTATACTGGTTTGACTTGCCTGAGCTGTCGCTCTTAAAACTGCCTGACGGTGAACTTGAAGAAGTATAACTGCTGTGTGAGCCCGTTTCTTCCTTGTTTTCACCGCCGTAATAGCCATGATAACAGTCACCGTCCCACACAGTTCCTTTTGTTTCGTCATTGGCACTGCCTTTCCCGCTGGAAAAGCCAGACGTATTTTCATTTCTACTACTGTTTTTTCTGCTGTTTTTTCCGTCCTTGCCATAATTGTTGGAGCCAAACAATTCAATCACCCTTTCGTAATTTCACCGTGATTCTATTATGCACCCTTACTATGAAAAAGGTATGATTACAGATTTATATTTTTATGAATAGAATCTAAAAAAAATGTAAACACGCGTATAATTCATCATTTTTGACGGCTTCAAACTATAGGCTCTATGTCAATTACTAAAGAACACATGATGGTAAGCGCAATCAGTTTGACGTTCACACTGAATCTCCATCCTACTTTAACTTGTTAATGGCATTGCGCGTTTTTACAAGATATTCCTTGGTCTGCTTCATATTGCTCTTTGCAAGACCGAGGTAAAGAAGGTCGGTGACGATAAGGGAAGCGTTTCGGGAAGCGATGGCACCAAGCCGCAGTTCACGTTCCGTAGTGGGAACATAGAGCAGAATGTCTGAAAGCTTTGACAGCGGTGTCTTGCGAAACTGGGTGACGGCAATTGTCACGGCGCCGGTTTCCTTGGCAACCTTCATGGCGGTATTTACTTCATGCGTTTTCCCGCTGTAACTGATTGCAATGGCGACATCTTGGCTTGACATATGGGCGGCAGAAGCGAGCTGATCATGAAAATCATTGTGATAGACGACGCGGCGGTTGATGCGCGAAAGTTTCTCCATAAAATCCATGCAGACGATGCCGGATCCGCTGACTCCGAACAGATAAATCGTCTGGCATTTTAAAAGCGCCTGAACGGCTTGGGCAAGATTTTCGGCATTCAGCAGGCGGTAAGCCTGGTCCTGAAGCATCATATTCAGGTTTTTAGCTTTGTTCACGACGGTTTCCATGGAGTCTTCTTCCTCGATGACGTCGTCAAAGTTCATGGCCTCTTTGCTACTGTCGCGCGCAAGGTCCACTTTCAGAGCGGTGAAGCCGCGGTATCCGAGTTTGTGCGAAAAGCGAATTACTGCTGCGGCGGAAACTCCGACCACACTGCCCAAAGCCTGTGCGGAACTTTGGACTACCTCATTTGAATTCTGCAGAATGTATTTTGCAATTTTTTTCTCGGTTGGAGTGTAGCTTGCCATGCCTTCCTGTATTTTATAAATGCAACTCATTTACTGCTTCCCTGCTTCCGTGCTTACTGAATATTTTCAGGATGCTGCTTTAAAGAACGAATCGCCTTTGAAATATTTCCGTTCGCATTTTTTAATATTATATCACAGTTTTCTTTCGGCAGGTGAGTGATTGCCATGCAAATCGCGATTTTCACATTGCAGCCGCTTTGCTCAAGATACTGGGATGCTTCTTCATAGCTGCATTTGCTGCTGGACATGATTATGTGTTTGGCACGCTCGACAAGCTTTTCGTTTGTCGGCTGAACGTCGACCATCAGGTTTTTATAGACTTTGCCGTATTTTATCATCAGCGAAGTAGAAATCATGTTCAGAATCATTTTCTGTGCGGTGCCGGCTTTCATGCGTGTGGAGCCGGTAATTACTTCCGGCCCTACGATTGCCTCAATTTTAACGGCCGCATGTTCGGAGATTCTGGCATTATGGACACAACTGATGGCACCGGTCAGCGCACCGATGGAATTAGCGTAATCGAGGCCACCGATTACATATGGGGTCCTTCCACTTGCGGCAAGGCCAACAACCGTGTCGTTCGCGGT
>ENA-UOOR01001162-UOOR01001162.1-fermentation-metagenome-genome-assembly--contig:-NODE-1162-length-32643-cov-3.222014_pt1 | contig 32643 bp, 34 predicted proteins | sample MGYA00245780_ERZ724029 | MGnify/ENA primary metagenome ERZ724029 (study PRJEB28704, sample SAMN03018315) | fermentation metagenome | biome: anthropogenic terrestrial biome; feature: soil; material... | reverse complement strand
CACTCTTTTCCCCTGGTCGATATTATAGCAGGACAAAGGTGGCGTCCTCCACAACCGCAATATCCTTAATCTTCATGCCCTTAAAAAACATATTCTGGGTAGGAGCATATACCTTTTGCGTAGCATCGGGGCCAAGTCCCAGCTGCCCGTAGGTGTTATCTCCCCACACCAACAGCCGCCCGTCGGCCCGGATACCGGCGGCAGAACGCGGGTGACGGGAGGGGTAGAAGGACTGGTAGTCGTCCACCTCGGGGTGCTCGGGCTGGATAACGCCCTCCAGCACCAGTAGCGGCCCGCCGTCCGGCCTGCCGCCGCCCAGGCAATTCTCAATGTCCGCCCAGTCGGCGCTGATGGTAGAGCGGATGGTGACCTCGTCGCCCGGCTGCAATTGGCGCAGCACTTCAATGGCCTCGCCTGTGGCCGACAGCACGGCTGAGCCATCTGTCAGCGCTGTGCCCTGCGAGATTTGCGCGTCCCCGGCCACCGTCACCTGTTCCGTGTCGTGGAAACCGCGCACCGTGCCCCGCAGCTCGCCATTGGGCGTCAGGTGGCCGGAGACGGCCAGCGCGGCCTCCCATCCGCCGTCCGCGGTCATGGTTGCGCGGTACCAGTCGGCAGTGTAGAGCACCAGCCGGTTGTCCTGTCGGGCGTCATAGGCGTTTTGTGGAGAGGAGCCGGTGCGGCCAATGTCGGCACGCAGGGCATTGAGGGCATCAATGGGGTGTTCGGTGAGGATGGCTGCCCCATCCCGCGCGGCGGACAGGGTAAGCCGCACCTGCGGCTGACCCAGGCGCGCCTGCCCCGCCGCGTTGAAGCCCAGGGACCAGCCCTCAGGAAACTCCCCCGTCTGGATGAGGCGTCCAGCCCGGATGGTCATCCCCAGCGCGCCGCCGGCCGTCGTGTCAAAGAAATCGCCATTAATGGCGGCGACGGGCGTCCACTGCGGCCAGCGCTGCGCCGCCAGGGCCATGGACTCGGGCACGGTTTGCAGGCCTTTGACCTGCAGGTTGTGGCTGACGGGCAGGAACTGCAAGTTGGCCCCCGGCGCAACCTCCAGCACATGCAGCCGCTGGCCCAGGGCGTTTTCGCCGGTGCCGGAGCGCAGGGCATATGTCCACAATGTCAGGCCGTCGGCCAAGGGCTGGTTGCCCACATCGGCCAGCGCCCAATCGGCAAAGCGCGGCACAGCGGCCTCCGCCGCCAGCGGCGAGAGCAGCATCAGCAGGGCCAACAGGATGGATTTGTATTTCATCGTGGTGCCTCCTTGGCATGTGGGGGCTTGCGGTGGTATGCTAATAACAGCATAGGCCTGCGCCGGGCGGCTGTCAACCAAGCCCGGCCACGCCCGCACCCTGAAGGAGGGCCGTATATGATGATCGCCAACGCCATCCAGCGCATGATTGCCCATTGCGAGGGCAGCCAGCACGATATCCAGCACTTTCTGAAGGTGTACGCCTACGCGCGCACCATCGGCCTGCAGGAGGGGCTGGCGCCCGATGTGCAGCAGCGGCTGGAACTGGCCGCCATTGTGCATGACATCGCCTGCCGCATGTGCCGCGAGAGGTACGGCAGCACCAAGCCGGAGTATCAGGAGCCGGAGGGCGCCAAAATGGCGCGGCCATTCCTGGCGGCGCTGGGGCTGCCGGAGGCGGAGATTGACCGCCTGTGCTACATGGTTGGCCACCACCACAGCCGGGATTATGTGGACGGGCCGGATTTTCAGGTGCTGATGGAGGCGGATTTCCTGGTGAATGCCGCCGACCACGGCCTGTCGAAGGATAAAATCCGCCAGATGGAAACAGACCTGTTCCGCACCCAGTCCGGCAAGGCGCTGCTGCGGGAGATGTATCTGCGGCAGGCGCCGCAGGCCTGAGGGATTGACCGCCGCGCGCCCCATTTGAAAGGAGCAACATGCCCGAGAACGCCATTGCCTCCGCCCATGCCTTTTTGCGCGAAACGTTTCTGAATCCTGTCCATGACGGCGCCTATCAGGCGCGCTACGAGCATACGCTGCGCGTGGCACAGGTAGGCCGGCAGATCGCCCGGGCCGAGGGGCTGGACGAGGAAGCGCTGGTTATCGCCTGCCTGCTGCACGATGTGGGCTATGTGCGCTGCCGCACGGCGGAGGATTACGACCATCACGGCGTCCATTGCGCCGACATGGCACGGGAGTTCCTCACCGGCATCGGCTATGACGCCGACCGGACAGAGGCCATCTGCTATGGCATCCTCATCCACACCGAGCGGGAGGAGGACTATCCCCGCCCGCCCACAGCGATGGAGCTGAGTGTGTGCGACGCGGACAACATCGACCGCTTTGACGCCTTCCGATTCTATTTGACGCTGAAGAACGAGGCCTTTGACACGCAGCCGCCCGAGCAGACCATCGCGTTGTGCGCCCAGAGAGTCGCGCGCTATGCGGGCTACAAGCAGTTGGTGCTGGGCACACCCACGGCCAGGCGGCTGTGGGACGAGTGCCTGGACATGATGATTGGGTTCTATCGCCGGTTGCAGCGGCAAATGGAGGCAACGCTGGCCGAGGTGGATGCATGCCGATAAAACAGCCTGCGGACGCCCTCGCCCTGCGCCTGGCACAGCCTGAGGATGTGCCGGGCATACTGGCCATCTACGCGCGTTACATCGATACCACCATCACCTTTGAGTATGGCCTACCCACCCTCGAAGTGTTTGCCCGGCGGATGGCGGCCATCGCCGCCACATACCCCGTGCTGGTGGCCGAGTGGGGCGGCCGGCTGGTGGGCTATGCCTACGCGCACCCCTACCGCGAGCGCGAGGCCTATCAGTGGGGGGCAGAGCTGTCGGTCTACCTGCACCCGGATGACACCGACCGGGGGGCGGGCAGCGCGCTGTACCGGGGGCTGATGGCGCTGCTCAAAGCGCAAAACGTATGCGTGGTCTATGGCGCGGTGACCGGCGGCAACGAAATCAGCGTGCGCTTTCATGAGAAGTTGGGCTTCCGCCTGTTCGCCACCTTCCGCGACACCGGCTACAAAAACGGCCAGTGGCTGGATGTGCTATGGTATGAGCGGCAGATTGCGGAATTCATGGCAACCCCCGCACCGCTGGTGCCCATCGACAAGCTGGACAAACCCCTCATCCGCCGCCTGCTGGACGAGGCCGCGGGACGGGGAAACTAAACCTTTGGCTGTTCATATACCTACCTGCCGGGTATGATAGGCAGGATATAAAATCAAAGAAAGTGAGCGTACCATGACCAAATTTCAAGACATGACCTACGAGCGCCCGGATTTTTCAGCCCTGTTTGACGAGATGAAGGGCCTGCTCAAGCAGATGGAAGAGGCCAAGGACAAGGAAGCCCTGTTCGCTGCCATGGAGCAGCTGGACAGCAAGGCCCGGCACCTGGGCACCATGCGCACCCTGAGCCATATCCGCTATACCATCAACACCAAGGATGCCTTTTACGACGCGGAAAAGGATGTCTTTGACGCCGAGATGCCCCGCTTCCAGGAAATCAGCACCGAAAGCGCGCGCATCATCCTGGGCAGCCCCTTCAAGCAGGATGTGGCCGACAAGTATGGCGAGCACCTGCTGGAGAAGTACGAGGTGCAGCTGAAGGTGTTCAAGCCCGAGATTGTGGAAGACTTGGTGGAGGAAAACAAGCTGTCCAGCGAATATCAAAAGCTGATGGCCTCCGCCGAGATTGACTTTGAGGGCGAAAAGCGCAACCTGTCGGGCATGATTCCGTTTATGGAATCCACCGACCGTGATATGCGCAAGCGCGCCAGCCGCGCCAGCTGGGATTGGATTGCCGGCCATCAGGACAAGCTGGACGACATCTATGACAAGCTGGTCAAGGCGCGCCACCGCATCGGGCAGAAGATGGGGTATGAGAACTTCATCCCCGTGGCCTACGCGCGCATGGGCCGCACCGACTGGAACCAGCAGGACGCCCAGCGCTACCGCGCCCAGATTGTGGAAAGCGTTGTGCCCCTGGTGCGCAAGTTCAAGAAGGAGCAGGCGCAGCGCATTGGCATCGCGGACATGAAGTTCTACGACGGGGCGCTGATGTTCCTCTCCGGCAACCCCACGCCCAAGGGCGACGAAGCCTACATGGTGGAGCAGGCCAAGGTGATGTACAAGGAGCTGTCGCCCGAGACCGACGAGTTCTTCAAAGTGATGACCGGCCAGCAGCTGATGGACCTGACCACCAAGCCCGGCAAGGCCAACGGCGGGTACATGACCTTCATTGACGACTACAAGGTGCCCTTCATCTTCAGCAACTTCAACGGCACATCGGGCGATGTGGACGTGCTGACCCACGAGGCCGGCCACGCCTTCCAGGGCTGGCTGCAGCGCGAAGTGGCCCTGCGCGACATCGCCGATTACACCAGCGAGGTGGCCGAAATCCATTCCATGTCCATGGAGTTCTTCACCCACCCCTGGATGGAGCGCTTCTTCAAGGAAGACACCGAGAAGTATTACTACGCCCATGTGGTGGACGCGTTGAGCTTCCTGCCCTACGGCGCCAGCATCGACGAGCTGCAGGAGTGGGTGTACGAGCACCCGGAGGCCACCCCCGCCCAGCGGCGCGCGCAGTACCGCGAGATTGAGAAGAAGTACCTGCCCGACCTGGACTACGATGGCCTGACCTACCTGGAGCAGGGCGGCCGCTGGCAAAAGCAGCTGCACGTCTACCTCTATCCCTTCTACTACCTGGATTACACCTTGAGCCAGATTTGCGCCCTGCAGTACTTCACCTGGGATATGAAGGACCATGACGCCGCCTGGCAGAGCTACCTCACGCTGTGCAAACTGTCCGGCCGCGTGCCCTTCAAAAAGCTGGTGCCCCAGAGCGGCATGAAGAGCCCCTTTGAGGATGGCACCATCGCCCAGATTACCCCCGCGCTGGAACAGTATCTGGATGGGCTGGATAAGAGCAAGATTAAGTAATGTAACAAGAGGGAAAACGAAAAGGACGGGCAGAACGCTCGTCCTTTTTCGCATATAGGATGTGTTGTTGCTCAATACTTCCTATGCGCTACCACCCACACGGCATCGCCTATATACCCGCAGCGGCGACATAGCGTGTCCAGCCGGGCGCGGTCAATCAAAAATTGGCTGGGATGCAGCTGCGCCGCGTCCGCCAGATAGGTGTTGCCCAATCAGTCAATGACGCGCGCCACCGTGTCCAGCGGCAGGCGCTTTTTTTCGCGCGGCGGGGCGGGCTCCTTGGGGTAGCCCAGCGTTATCAGCAGGCGCAGGCGCCCTTCGACCGGGATGTCGAGCAAGGCCTTCACCTGCCCCTCGTCAAAGCAGCCCAATATGCAGGTGCCCAGCCCCAGGCCGGCGGCCGCCAGGCACAGCTGGCCCACGCTCAGGCCGATGTCCATCGCCGGCCATTGCTGCGCCACATACCGCTCGCCGTAGCGGGCCGTCATGCGGTCGGAGATATGCTCCCACACCGCGATGATGCAGGGCTCCTGCCCGACCCACTGGTTGATGCCGGGCACGCGTGTGAGGGGCGCCAGCCGTGCCAGGGTGTCCTTGTTGGTGACGGCGACAAAGCGCCAGGGTTGCCCGTTGCCGGCCGAGGGGGCCAGGCAGGCGGCGGATAAAATCTGATCCAGCTTCTCCCGCTCCACCGGTCGGTCGGCGTAGGCGCGGCAGCTCTCGCGGATTTTGAAGGCGTCAAACAGGTCCATGGGGGCTCCTTTCGTAGATAGCGTCACAGGCGGAGAGGATACATCTGCATCGACCTACTTGCCGCCGCCCAGCTTGGCGTCCTTTTCAATCACGGCGCGCACGGCCTCATGCAGCGCGTGGTCAAACTGCCAGCGGCTCAGCGCGTGCACGCCCTCGATGGTGGTGCCGCCGGGGCTGCACACCTGGTCCATCAATTGGCGGGGATGTTCGCCCGATTCGACCAGCAGCTTGCCGCTGCCCAGCAGCATTTCGGCGGCCACCTGCTGTGCCAGGGGGCGGGCAAGGCCTGCCTTGACCCCGGCCGAGGCAAGCGCGTCCACCATCTCAAAGGCGAAGGCGGGTGCTGCACCCGCCAGCGCGGAGAAGGCGGAGAACAGCTTTTCCGGCACCTCGTGCACGGTGCCCACGGCGGCAAATAGCTTCTTGGCCGTGTCCAGCTGCGCGGCCGTCGCCTGCGCGTTGGCGCATACCGCGCTGCACGCGGCCAGCGCCCGGGCGTTGAGGCTGGGCATCACCCGCACCAGCGGGGTGTTGGCGCCCAGCATATCCTCGTAATAGGTCAGCGGCAACCCGGCGGCGATGGTGATGACCAGCTGGCCCGACAGGACGCCCGCCATCTCCTGAAGCACCGCGGGCATGATTTGGGGCTTGACCGCCAGCACGACCACATCGGCCTGCTTGACAGCTTCCCCGACGCTGCCGGTGGGCACAATGCCCGTGGCCTTGTTCAGCTTGTCCATCTGCCTGGCGTCGGCGTCATAGCCCACCAGCGCGTCCGCCTGAAAGCCGCCGGACAACTTCATGCCCCGCAGGATGGCACCCGCCATGTTGCCCAGGCCGATAAAGGCATACGTCATCGAATCTGCCCCTTTCCCTCAATCACATACTTGTAGGTGCACAGCGCCTTGATATCCACAGGCCCCCGGCAGTGCAGTTTCTGCGTGGCGATGCCGATTTCCGCGCCAAAGCCGAACTCGCCGCCGTCGGTGAAGCGGGTGGAGGCGTTGTGGTAGACGGCGGCGGCATCCACCTCGCGCAAAAAGCGGTCTGCGGCGTCCGCGTCGCCGGTTACAATGGCCTCGGAGTGCTTGGTGCCATAACGGGCGATGTGCCGGAGGGCTTCATCCATGCTGTTGACCACGCGCACGGCCATGATGAGGTCGTTGAACTCCTGCCCCCAATCCTCCTCGGTGGCCGGGATGGCCTGGGGCAGCAGGGCGCAGGCGGCCTCGTCGCCGCGCAGCTGCACCCCCTTGTCGCTCAGCGCCCGGCCGATGGCCGGCAGCAGGCTGTCCGCCGCGTCCCGGTGAATCAGCAGGCACTCCGCCGCGTTGCAGGTGCTGGGGCGGCTCACCTTGGCGTTGACCACGATGTCCAGCGCCATCTTGGGGTCGGCCGCCTTGTCCACATACACGTGGCACACGCCCTCGCCGGTCTCCATCACGGGCACGGTGGCGTTTTGCAGCGCGGATTGTATCAGCCCACGCCCGCCGCGGGGTATCAGCAGGTCCACATAGCCATTCAGGCGCATCAGCGCAAGCGCGCTGTCGCGGCTGGTATCCTCCACCAATTGCACGCAGTCACGGGGCAGCCCTGCCTCCTCGCAGGCGTCCTGCACCAGCAAGGTCAGCGCCGCGTTGCTGCGCAGGGCCTCCTTGCCGCCGCGCAAAATGGCGGCGTTGCCGCTTTTAAGGCACATGGCCGCCGCGTCCAGCGTCACATTGGGCCGCGCCTCATAAATCACGGCGATCACGCCAAGCGGCGCCGAGACGCGCCGGATATGCAGGCCGTTGGGGCGCGTATCCTCGTATAGCGTGCGGTGCAAGGGGTCTGGCTGGCTGCGGATGGCCAGCACCGCCTCGGCGATGTCGTCCAGGCGCTTTTCGGTCAGCAGCAGCCGGTCGCGCATGGACGGGCTGAGGTCCGCCGCGGCCAGCATATCCTCCGCGTTGGCCTGCAGCACCTGGTCCTGCCTGTCGCGCAGCGCCTGGGCAATCAGCCCCAGCGCCCGGTTGCGCAGGTTGGCCCCGGACAGCGCCAGCTGTGACGCCGCCTGCCGGGACCGGTTCCCCATCTGGCTAAGCATGGGATGCCTTCCTTTCAAATATGGTGCCGATGTCCGCGCCATCCAACGCCTGGTAGATGTTTTCCGGCGGGGTGCCGTTCATCACGATGGTGGGGATGCCGTCCTGCCCCGCGATTTCGGCGGCGCGCAGCTTGGTTTCCATCCCGCCGGTGCCCAGCTCGCTGCCCGCACCCGTGCAGGCCCGGCGCAATTCGTCGGTTATTTCCTCCACCCGGGGGATGCGCCTGGCCTCGGGGTGCTTGCGCGGGTCGGCATCGTATAGGCCGTCGATGTCGCTGAGGATAATCAGCAAATCGGCGTGTATCAGCCGTGCCACAATGGCCGACAGGCTGTCGTTGTCGCCATAGACGATTTCCTCCACCGCCACGGCGTCATTCTCGTTGATGATGGGCAGCACGCCCATCTCCAGCAGCCGGTCAAAGCAGGCAATCAGGTTGCCTCGGCGCTGGGCGTCCTCCACATCCTCCTTGGTGATGAGCAATTGGCCCACCTTGTGGCTGTACTCGGCGAACATCTTGTCATACATGTACATCAGCTCGCACTGGCCTACCGTGGCGCAGGCCTGCTTGCCGGGCGTGTCCTTGGGGCGGCCGGGCAGGCCCAGCTTGCCCACCCCCACGCCAATGGCACCCGAGGTAACCAGCGCCACTTGGACGCCGCGGTTCATCACGTCACTGAGCACCCGCACCAGGTGCTCCATCTCCCGGATATTGGTGCGCCCGCTGGGGTGCGTCAGGGTGGAGGTACCCACCTTGACCACAATGCGCCTGTACTGCTTTGCCATGCCGCCCTCCCAGAACTCCCCTGAACGTGTTCGGAATTGTAAAGACCATCCTAACGTTCAGCAACAATGGCACAATTATACGGATTGCTACATGAAAATGCAACAACGCGCAATGATGGCGAAAAGGATTATATCGTAATCAGTTTTTCGTTGTTTTTGAGCACATCGGTCAGCAGCGGGCCCCAGGAAACCACCTCGATATCCAGCGCCTGCAGGCGCTCCACCACCCCCAGTTCCCTGGCGCAGGCGATGCAGGCCGTCACATGCACGCCCACATGCTGCAGCACCTTCAGCTCCTCCTGGATGGCCGCGTCCTCGGCCACCAGCTTGGCTGTGGCGCCCCACACAATCAGCACAACCTTCTCCCACCAGCCGCGCAGCAGGCTGTTTTTGGCGTACATCATCACCATCAGCCGCGCGGTCAGCGGGTCGGCGTTGGTCCACAGGATATACAGGGTATTCTTTTCGTCCATGGCGTTCGCCTCCCTTTGAAACTTATCATACCACGCGAGGGTGGCCGGTCAACCACCCGGCGCGGATAATCATCAAAAAACCGGCCAACCGGCCGGTAAAAAAACACAAGGTTTATGCAAGGCGCTCCAATCGTTCTATCGGTTACTCGGCAGCGCCCGCCGGGAACCGCATCACGTCTGTAATTTCCAGCTCGCTGTCATCCTGAATGCGCTGCAATATGCGCGCCTTGTCCTCCCCCTCGGCGGGGATGGGGCGGAAGTCATTGGCCGGGCGTGAGCCGGTGGTGAACACCGGAATGAGCGTCAGCGTGGTCTCCCGCAGCGCGGTGCCGTCAAAATCCAGCCGTACCTGCACCATGAAGGCCTCAAACTCGGTCAGCTTCAGGTTGCCGCCGAACACAAAATTGCCCAGGGAGTAGACAATCAGGCCGTTGTTATACTGCTCGATGCCCTGCACCACATGGGGGTGCGCGCCGATGATCAAATCGGCCCCGGCGTCAATGATTTCATGGGCCATGCGGGTCTGCAGCTTGTTATGGTGGTTGTCGTACTCCTTGCCGGCGTGGATGGTGTAGACGATGTAGTGGCAGCCCTGCTCCTTGAGCTGCTGAATTTCCTCGCCCGGCAGATTGGGCTTCTGGCGGAAGGTGGTCTCCCGGATGCCGCCAAAGCCGATTTTGAGGCCGTCCTTCTCCCACACATACAGGTCGCCGTAGCCAAAGTAGGGGATATTGTTCTCCTCCAGCGCCTTCTTGGTGGTGCGGCGGCCGGCGTTGCCATAGTCGCGCACATGGTTGTTGGCCAGGCCCGCCAGCTCGATGCTGCCGGCGGGCAGAATCTGGGCAAAGTCGGTCGGCCCGCGGAACCAGTGCAGCTTGCCCTCCTCGCGTCCCGCGCGGTCATCCTTCAGCACGCCCTCCAGGTTAATCACGCTCAGGTCGTCGGCGCTGAGGATGTGCTGCACGCCCGAAAAGGGCCACGCGTAGCCCTCATCCTGGATGGCGGTATCAAAGCTTTCGGGCAGCTTGCGGCTTTTCTCCTCGCTGCCGATGATGCAGTCGCCCATGAAGGTCATGGTGAGGGAGGTTGGCCCGAAGGGCGCGGGGCTGATAGCCGCCGGCTCCTCAGGCAGCGCTGCCGGCGCCAGAAGGCACAGCAGCAGGGACAGGCACAGTATGTCAAATAAAGGGGAGCGGTGTTTCTTCAACAGTCTTCCTTTCGGTTCTGTGGGGAAGGGGTTACTTCTTCAGTTTGATTTTCGCCGCCACCATCTGCGCCGCGCCGTCATACTCTTCGCGCGGGATGTGCAGCGTCATGAAAACAAAGGCATAGGGGCGAAACAGCTTGATGCGTCCGGCCCGCGGGCGCAGGGCGTAGCGCTTGGCGTCCTGCCACACCAGATACTCCTCGTGCGCCATCATGAAGGGGACGCCGTCCGCGTTTTGCTGGATGGCGCGCTTGTCGTAACGCAGCCCGCGCGACCAGCAGTGCAGCCGGGTGGGCTTAATCCATGTGCGTTTGAGCGCGCCCTTGGGGTCCAGCACATACTGCACGTTCTCATGTCCCTGCATGGCTAATACCAGCAGGGCGATGGCCACAGCACCCATGAAAGCCTGCACCATCGCGGGCAGAATGCCCGAATTGGTCAGGAAGCTCATCGCCTGGGCGCCGGTGAGGATATACTCCATCACAAACATCACCACAATCAGCACCGCCAGCGCAATCACCGGGATGCGCAGCACCCGGCCCAGCTTGACCACGTCGCCCAGCGGCAGGCGGTAGTCGCTCCATATATAGCGCGCGGCCGTGCCCGGCAGGTTTTTGCCGCAGCTGTCGCAGGTGTTGTGCATGTTCTGGCGCTGGCATTTGGCGCAGTAGTAGATCAGCATACTTCCTCCTGGTGAATGTCGCTTTTCAGTATACCAGACCGGGCGGCGGCGGGGCAAATGCGGCGCTTGATTGTTACAACAGGATTTGTGATAGATTCCACAAGCCCTTTTGCTTGACATGGCGTTTGTGGTTGACTTATGATAATGGAGACACAGGAACCTATATCTATGGCGGCATGATTGGATGCTGTCAACTTGGTGGACATGCTCAGCGCAGATTGGCGCTGTTGCATCAATAGCATAAGGAGGACCCAAGATGAAGAGACTCTTTGCCCTCGTACTCAGCCTGGCGCTGCTGCTGTCGCTAGCGCCCGTGCAGGCCGAAAAGCCCTTTGAAGGCACCGAGCTGCGCGTGCTGCTGGCCAACCACATGTGGTCCAACGCCCTGGAACCGCACCTGAAGGAGTTTACCGACCTGACGGGCATCAAGCTCAACGTGGAGATGTATGCCGAGGATCAGCTCAGCCAGAAGCTGGCCATCGAGCTGGCCGGCCAGAGCAAGGACCTGGACGTGTTCATGACCCGTCCGCTGCAGGAAGCCAAGCAGATGATCGCCAATGGCTGGCTGTACGATGTGACCCCCCTGCTGAACGACCCGGAGATGGACAAGGCCGACTTCTTTGAGGCCACGCTGGCGCTGTACAACAACGGCGAGCAGTACTATGGCATCCCGCTGGTCACCGAGCGGGAAATCCTCTACTACCGCACCGACCTGTTTGAGGAGGCCGGCATCGCCGTGCCCACCACGCTGGACGAGCTGTGGGCCGCCGCTGAGGCGCTGACCGATGTGGATGCCGGCATCTACGGCATCGTGTCCCGCGGCCTGACCGCCGCCGCCGTCACCCAGTTCTCGGGCTACCTGTACTCCATGGGCGGCGACTGGATGGATGCCGAGGGCAACGCCGCCATCAACAGCCCCGAGGCCGTCAAGGCGCTCAAGTTCTACGGCGACATGCTGCGTGAGTTCGGACCTCCCGGTGTCACCGCCATGCACTGGCAGCAGTGCGCCGCGCTGTATGCCTCCGGCAAGGCCGCCATGTACACCGAGGCCGACGCCATCTTCAACAACGCTGTCAACGCGGCCGAGTCCGTGGTGGCCGACAAGACCGGCTACGCCCTGTTCCCGGGTGACAGCTTCTACAACATCCCCTCCTGGGGCCTGTCCATGGGCGCCTTCACCGAGAAGGCTGACGCCGCCACGGCCTTCATCAAGTGGGCCGCCGGCAAGGACATGACCGCCACCCTGCAGGCCGCCGGCGTGCCCGGCGCGCGCGTGTCGGTCTACGGCATCCCGGAGGCCAACGTGGCCTTCCCGCCGCAGCTGGTTGAAGTCATCGCCGCTGCCGGCACCAAGAACACCAAGGGCTATGACCGCCCGCTGATTACCTCCGTCTCCAAGGCCCGCGATTACATCGGCCAGGCCATCGTTGCCGCCATTGAGGGCGGGGACGTGGAGGCCGCCGCTGAGGAAGCCAACCGCGGCTTCCAGTCCGTCATCGAAGAGGACCGCGCTGCCGAACAGAAACAATAAACCCACCAAAGGGGCTGCCGCTTGTTTGCGGCAGCCCCTGTCCCGTTTTGGCGCTGCCGATTGTTTGGGAGGTCTGTGCCTATGAGCCGTTGGGTGGATAAACACCTGAAAATCATTTTTATTACGCCCTGCCTGCTGTTTATTTTGTTCATGGTGGTGTTTCCCTTGGGGTACAACATTTACATGAGCACCAGCAAGTGGAGCATGTCTGCGCTGTCCAGCCCGGAGTTTGTGGGCGCCAGCAACTACCTGATGCTGTTCCGCTCGCCCCGCTTCTGGAGCGCGGTGGGCCGCACGCTGTACTACGCCTTTGTGGCGGTGGGCATCCAGACGCTGCTGGGCATCGGCATCGCCCAGATGCTCAACCGCAGCTTCTTTGGCAAGGGCGTGGCCAAGACCCTGTTTTTGCTGCCGGTGGTCGCCACCCCGGTGGCCGTGGGCATGGTGTGGCAGATGATTTACGAGCCCACCATCGGCCTGGGCAACGCCATTTTGACCGGCATGGGCTTCCCCCGCCAGCTGTTTCTGGGCTCGTCGGCCTCGGCGCTCAACGCGCTGATTTTCATCGACGTGTGGGAGTGGACGCCCATGGTGATGCTGATGGTGCTGGCCGGCATGGTGGCCATCCCCAAGGACCCGTATGAGTCCGCCGTGGTGGATGGGGCCACCGCCTTTCAGCGCTTTCGCTACATCACGCTGCCGCTGGCCAGCCCCACCATTCTGGTGGCGGTGCTGCTGCGGCTGATTGATGCTATCAAAACCTTTGACATCATCTACGCCACCACCAAGGGCGGGCCGGGCTTCGCCACGGAAACCATCAACATCTACGCCACGCTGGCCACCTTCCAGTACTACAGCTTTGGTGAGGGAGCGGCGATTACCATGTGCTTCTTCGTCATCGTGATGAGCATGGCCATCATGTTCAACGCGGCCAAGAAGCGGGTGGAGGTGGAGTACTGATGTTGACCAAACGCAAAAACCCATTCGCCAGCACCGGGAAAAATGTGCTGACCGTGCTGGGCGTGCTGCTGTTTATTATCGGCGTGGTGCTGGCCTGGCGCGGCTGGGGCACCACCGTCAAGGTGGGCAACTATGCGGATACCCTGGGGGTAGACCGCGGCACCTTGAGCGAGATTCGCCGCGATGTGGAGGACCTGGGCGATGATTACCGCAAGGCGACCATTGAGCAGAAGTACAATATCCGCATCGGCCGGCTAAGCATGAAGTCCATCCCCTCCACCGGCCAGATGGCGTCCGCGCCCTGGCTGCTGGGCCTAGGCATCCTGCTGATGGCGGGCAGCCTGTTCCTGCCGCAGGTGGGCAAATATGTGTTGATTTATGGTGTGCTGCTGGTGACGGTGTTCCCTTTCTTCTGGATGGTGCTGGCCTCGTTCAAAAACAACGTGGACATCATCGACGCCACCCGCGGCATGTTCGACTTCACACCCACCACGCGCAACTATGAGTCCGTCTTTGAACAATATAATTTCATACGTCCCACCATCAACAGCTTCTATGTGGCGCTGATGTCCACGGGCCTGGGGCTCATCATCGGCCTGCCCGCGGCCTATGCGGTCGCCCGCTGGCGGCTGTATAAAATCAGCCTGGTCATTCTGGTGGTGCGCATGATTCCGGGCATCACCTTCCTGGTGCCCTGGTATTTGCTGTTCCTGCAGCTGGGCCTCACCAACACCTTCACCGCGCTCATCATGAGCCACCTGCTGGTGGCCCTGCCCTTCATCATCTGGATCATGGTGCCCTTCTTTGGCAATGTGCCCCGCGAGTTGGAGGAGGCCGCCTGGGTGGATGGCAGCGCTCAGTGGCGCACCTTCCTCACCATGGTGCTGCCGGTGTCTGTGCCGGGCATCCTGACGGCTTCGCTGCTGGCGTTCATCTTCTCGTGGAACAACTTCATGTTCTCCCTCACGCTGTCGGGCGCCAAGACCGCCACGCTGCCCATCGCCATCTACGGCTTTGTGGGCTACGCCTCGGTGGATTGGGGCGGCCTGATGGCGGCAGCCGTGTTCATCACCCTGCCCATCATTCTGCTGAGCATGTTCATGCAGAAGTACATCATCTCCGGCCTGACCGCCGGCGCGGTGAAGGGATAAGGGTGGAGATGGGAAACGCTTGGGCCCTATCTTGGAAGCGAGGGCCCAATCCCCCAAAAACTTTCATGGTGTCTATTCCAAAGCAACATCGCGTTGCTTTTTCTTGATGGGAAGGGCTGGTATGATTTGCGTGAAAGGGGGGGGCGAGAAAATGACCATCGGTGAGTCGCTCAAATCGCTGCGCGAGCAGCATGGTTTCACGCAAGAAGAATTGGCCCACAGGCTGCACATCACCCGCCAGGCGGTCAGCCGGTGGGAGAACGGAGAGACCGAGCCCAACACGGAATCCCTCAAGCTGATATCCCGCCTGTTCGGCGTATCCATCAACACGCTGCTGGGGGCGCCACGGCAGCTTATCTGCCAGTGCTGCGGCATGCCGCTGCATGAGGATGAGTTCATCAGCCGCGAGCCCGACGGCAGCCTGCGGGAGGACTACTGCCGCTGGTGCTATATGGATGGCGGCTTTGTCTACCACGACCTGGACAGCCTCATCAACGCCTGCGTGCCCAACATGGTCAAGCAGTACGATATGAGTGAGCAGGCCGCCCGACGCATGCTGCTGGACACCCTGCCCGGGCTTGCCCACTGGCGCGGGACGGCGCGGGAGGAATGACCTGATGGACAGCACCTATATCACCCTGACCCCAGAAAACCTGGCGCGTGAGCACTTGTGCTGCGCCATCGCCGACAAGCGGCATCAGCAGGGCGTGGCGGACAAAAAGACATGGCTTGCTGCGCGAATGCCGCAGGGCCATGTGTTTCGCAAGCTGGATGCGCGGGGCAAGGTTTTCATCGAGTACGCGCCGCTGGAGCAGGCGTGGGTTCCGGTGGAAGGGCCTGGTTACCTGTATATCCACTGCCTGTGGGTGTCGGGCAGCTACAAGGGAAAAGGCCACGGCGGTGCTCTGCTGGATAGTTGTATTCAGGAAGCGCGGGCACAGAGGTGCGCCGGTGTATGCGTGCTCAGCGCCGACAAGAAGAAGCCGTTTTTGTCGGAGAAGGGCATCTTTGTCAAGTACGGCTTTGAAGTGGTGGATACGCTGCCCGGCGGGTACGAGCTGCTGGCCCTATCATTGGATGGCGGCAAACCGCGCTTTGCCGATACGGCCAGGGCCATGCGCATCCCGGAAGAGGATTTGACCATCTACCACTCGCCCCAGTGCCCCTACATCGCCGATTGTCTGCAGCAGGTGTGCGCCGTGTGCGAGCGGGAGGGCATTCCCTTGCGGCTCATCCCGGTGGAAAGCGCCGCCCAGGCCAAGGCGCTGCCCGGTGTATTCAACAACTGGGCTGTGTTTTATAAGGGCAGGTTTCAAACCCTGCACCTGCTCAATGAGGGGTATCTGATGAAAATGCTGGCGAGCGCGTAGCGGCTGGTTTGTCTCTAATCAAGCGGGCGTGGTATACTTATGACACCACTGAGCACCAAGGAGCGCATGATGGAGTTGCCACTGGATATGTCCCCGGAGCAGTTGAAGCAGATGACACAGCAGCAGGTGGAGGAGCTGATCCCCCTGCTGCGCGAGCAGATTGTGGACGCGGTGTCCCGCACAGGCGGCCACCTGGCCAGCAACCTGGGCGTGGTGGAGCTGACCGTCGCCCTGCACCGCGTGTTTGACAGCCCCGCGGACAAAATTGTGTTTGATGTAGGGCATCAGTGCTATGCCCACAAAATATTGACCGGCCGGGGCGGGGCGATGGATACCCTGCGCCAGTATGACGGCATTTCCGGCTTCCCCAAGCGGGAGGAGAGCGAGCACGATGCCTACGGCACCGGCCATGCCTCCACCGCCATTTCGGCCGCCCTGGGCCTGGCCCGCGCGCGGGATTTGCAGGGCGAGCAGGGGCATGTCATCGCCGTGGTGGGCGATGGCGCGCTCACCGGCGGCATGAGCTACGAGGCCATGAACGATGCTGGCTGCGGCCGCACCCGGCTGATTGTTATCCTCAATGACAACCAGATGAGCATCGCGCCCAATGTGGGCGCGGTCAGCCGCTACCTCACCTACCTGCGCACGAGCAAGGGCTGGCTGGGTGCCAAGCGCGCCGTGGCCGAGGCATTGAAAAAGACGCCGCTGGTGGGCCGGTCGCTGCACCATTTGCTGCAGCGGTGGAAGAATCATATCCGCAACGTGTTCGTGAAGGACCGGTTTTTCCAGGCCTTCGGCTTCCGCTACCTGGGCCCGGTGGACGGGCACGACGAGCAGGGGCTGGAGCATTTTCTGATGCGCGCCAAGCGCCTGACCGAGCCTGTGCTGCTGCACATCGTCACCACCAAGGGCAAGGGCTACGCCGTGGCCGAGAACAACCCCAGCCGCGCGCACGGCATGCCGGCCTTTGACCCGCAGGATGGGTCGCCGCGCGTGCGATCGGTGGCGCGCAGCTTTGGCACCGCGGCGGGCGAGCTGCTCACCCGCCTGGCGGAGGAGGACCCGCGCATCGTGGCCATCACCGCCGCCATGGCGGATTCCACCGGGCTTACCCCCTTCCAGAAGCGTTTCCCCAACCGCCTGTTTGACGTGGGCATCGCCGAGGAGCACGCGGTCACCCTGGCGGCCGGGCTGGCTGCCGGCGGGTTGCGGCCGGTGGTGGCCATCTACGATACCTTTATGCAGCGCGCCTACGATCAGGTGATGGTTGACGTCTGCCTGCAAAGGCTGCCGGTCACCTTTTTGATTGACCGCGCGGCCATTGGCGGCGAGGATGGCCCCACCCACCACGGCGTGTGGGGCACGGCGTTTTTACGGCACATTCCGGGGCTGACGCTGCTCAACCCCCGCTCGGTGGACGAGCTGGCGCACATGCTGCTGTGGGCGATGAAGCACGATGGCCCCGTAGCCATCCGCTACCCGCGGGCCGAGCATATGCTGCAGGCCAAGTACCCCTGCGCCGGGTTTGAGCCGGGCCGCTGGGAAGCGCTGGAGGCGGGGGAAGACCTGGCGCTGATTGCCACCGGGCCCATGGTGGCCGAGGCTCTGAAGGCGCGGCGCGCGCTGGCCGGGCAGGGCATCCGCGCCTCCGTCATCAACGCCTCCACCATCAAGCCGCTGGACGAGGGGGTCATTGGCCGCCTGTCCGCCGCCGGCACGCCCTACATGGTGCTGGAGGAGCAGGCGCTGGCGGGCGGCCTGGGCAGCGCCATTTGCGAGTGCTGTGTGCAGCGGGGGTTCAAGCCGCCCGTTCACATCTTCGCCTTGCCGGACGAATTTATCCCCCACGGCAGCCATGATCGCCTGCTCAAGCACCTGCATATGGATGGCGACAGCATCGCCGCCACCATCGCTGGGCTGATGGAGCGCATCGCGTGAAACGCCGCGTCGACAGCCTGCTGGCCGAGCAAGGGCTTGCCCCCAGCCGGGAGCAGGCCCAGCGGCTCATCATGGCCGGGCGGGTGTATGTGGGCGAGGTGCGGGTGGATAAGCCCGCCCAACTGCTGCCGCCTGACGCGCAGCTTGTTTTGCGCGGCGAGCTGGAGCAGTTTGCCAGCCGCGGCGCCCATAAGTTGGAGAAGGCCCTGCGGCACTTTGAGGCCGATGTGCAGGGCCTCGTTTGTATGGATGTCGGGGCCGCTTCCGGCGGCTTTACCGATGTGCTGCTGCGCGCAGGCGCGGCCAGAGTGTACGCCATCGATGTGGGCTATGGTCAGCTGGACTGGCGCCTGCGCCAGGATGACCGCGTGGTGGTGATGGAGCGCACCAACGCCCGCGCCCTCACGCCCGAGCAGTTTCCCGACCACCCAACCCTCACGGTGATGGATGTGAGTTTCATCTCCATCCGGCTGATATTGCCCGCGGCGGCGGCCATCATGGGCGGCGATGGGCGCTTCCTGACGCTGGTTAAACCCCAGTTTGAGGCCGGGCGCGGCCAGGTGGGCAAGCATGGCGTGGTGCGCGAGGCCGATACGCATGAGCGTGTGCTGCGCGAAATCCGCGATTTTTGCCCCACCATCGGCTGGCACGCCGCCGGTTTCACCTATTCCCCCATCAAGGGCCCCAAGGGCAACATCGAGTTCCTGGCCGATATCCGGCCCGGCGCGGGCACACCCCCGGACGATGACGCCATCGCCGCGGTGGTGGCGCAGGCGCACGCGGAACTGCACAAGGCATAAGGAAAATCACATACAGACCGACCATGGAGGATAACAGCATGAGCAGAAAAGCGCTCGCGGCAGTTGTTTTGCTGGCCTGTTGTTTGGTGGCGTTCACCGCGCTTTCCGCCGGGGTCAGCGTGACGCTGAAGGCCACCGATTCGGTTTCCCGTCAGGCAGCGGCCTTTGAGCAGTATCTCAACAGGCTGGATTCTCAGCAGCGCGGCCAATGGATGGAGGCGTTGCAGGGCATGCTGCGTCAGGAGGAGTTGGCCTCCATCATGCCCTTTGCGGCGCAGGAGGAGGCCCGCGGCGTCTACATCGTCAGCAGCGGGGAGGTGTACCACAGCACCCGTGGGTGCAGCACGCTCAGCCGCTCCAAGAATGTGCGGGAGGTCTCGCTGGAGGACGCGCTGTCCATGGGCAGGCGGCCCTGCAAGGTGTGCGGCAGGTAGGGGATATCAAGGGGATACATGCCCGCTGCTGAAAGATTTTACTTGACTTTGCGGGCAGTCCACCGTATTCTTCATCCGGTTATCGACAAAAGAAAGTAGGGTTTTATCATGGGTAATATCGTAAACATCATCATTCAGCTTCTCTCGGGCGGCGTGGGCGGCTTCGGCGCCGGCAAGGCCATGCCCAAAATCTCCCTGGGCAAAATCGGCGACATCATCGCCGGCATCCTGGGCGGCGTGGGCGGCAGCCAGCTGCTGGGCCTGTTGGGCCTGGGCGGCGGCGCGGCAGGCGCTTTGGACATCAGCAGCATCCTCACCAGCATCCTGGGCGGCGGCGTGGGCGGCGGTGCCCTGCTGGCCATCGTTGGCGCCATCAAGAAGGCGATGGGCCAAAAGTAACACATCGAGCAAATGACTCATCGCGGCGCAGAGGCTGCGTGTCTTTTCACCGCTGACTGCGACGCAGTTCGCTTGACGTAGCGCTGCTACGCCTGCGCTCCTGCTCCTTGTCAGCGGCGATAATCCAGCGCAGCCCGTTGCGCCGCGATTTCGTCATTTGCTCTACAACGTCGAAGAAACAAAAAGGCAACCCGCAAGGGCTGCCTTTTTTGCGTTGGTTGGAGAAATCTATTCCCTGCGCGCCAACTCGGCCAGCACGTCGCGCAGCGCCTCGGCGCGGTGGCCGTCGCGGCCGGTCACAGTCTCGGCGTGCAGCAGGGCGCTGAGCACGGCTTCCTCGGTGGTTTCGGCCGCCGCGCGGAAGCACAGGTTGATATGGTCTTCGTTGAGCTCGGGGGCCTTGTCGAAGTGGCGGATGCGGTTGGCCGTGGTGAAGCACAGGGCGATTTCGCCGCTGCCGTGGCCGATGTTGCTGCCCGTTCGGCTCAGGCCCGCGATGGCGCGCCGCGCCACCCGCTTGAGCTGGCCCACGCCCAGGGGCAGGTCGGTCGCCAGCACCACGATGATGGAGCCGCGGTCCTCCTGGGGCGCGTATTCCGCCGTCCACCCGCTCTTGAGCAGCGCTTCGGCCTGCGGGCCGATATGCCGGCCGTTGAGCGTCAGGTCATGTAGGCTTCCGTGGTTGGCCAGCACCAGCGCGCCCAGCGTATAGCGCTTGCCCTCGATCTCCATCAGCCGGGAGCTGGAACCGATGCCCCCCTTGAGGCCGTGGCAGCGCATACCACGCCCGGCGCCTACCGCGCCCTCGGCAAAGTCCTCCGCCGCATTGGTAAGCGCCGACAGCACATCCGCTTCCCGCACATGCAGGCCGCGGATGTCGTTGAGGTGGCCGTCGTTGCACTCAAACACCACCGGGTTCACCGTGCCGGTCTCCCGGCCGATGGCTTCGTTCTGCGCCAGCATATGGCGGCACAGCGCCGTCCATGCCGTGCCCGAGGACAGCGTGTTGGTGAGCACGATGGGCGTCTCCAACTGGCCCAACTCCTCCACCTGCACCAGCCCCAGCGACTTGCCAAAGCCGTTGAACACCTGGACGGCGGCGGGCAGCTTGTCCTCAAAGCAGTTGCCGGGGTGCGGCCGTATGGCCGTCACGCCCGTCTGCACAGGCCCGTCGGCCAGCGTGGTATGCCCCACCAGCACGCCCGGCACATCGGTCAGCAGGTTGCACGGACCGGGGGTCAGGCAGCCAACGCGGATACCGTAGGTTGCGTCAAGTCCCATTGAATTGTCCTCCCGGTTGATGAGTCAGGGTTCATTCGGTCTTCACCGTCTCAAACAGCAGGTGGTTGCTGGCGCCCACCACCCATCCTCAACCGCCCGGCGTGATTTCCGGCATCACCAGGCGGTACAGGTTCAGCGTGTGTCCATCTTCCACGGCGCTGCCCTCAGGTGTGAAGCCCGCGCCCAGCAGCAGGCGGTTGGAGGCGGCGTTGTTTTCGCCGGGGCACGCGGTGAAGGTGGTGTAGCCCCGGGTGTCGCGCATGTGCCGGAGGAAGGCGGGCAGGGCCTCCTTCATATAGCCCAGGCCCCAATATGCCCGCAGCAGCTCGTACCCAACTTCCCCCTCGTGCCTTTGCGCATCCAGGTTCCACAGCACGATGGTGCCGATGAAGGCATCGTTTTGCCTGAGATAGAGCGCGTAGGTATACGCCGTGTCCGTGCGGTGGTCGGCCATCAGGCGGGCCAGTTTGTGCAGGGCGGCGTCCTTTGTGAGCGGCAGGGCAAAGTAGGCCGCCGTGCCCACCGGGTCTGCCTTCATGCGGCAAAAGCCCTCTGCGTCCCGCGCGGACAGGGGCACGCCGACCAGCCGGGGCGTCTCAAAGCGGTCCGGCCTGTCCATCACGGGGAGGACGCACCCTCATGCTGCTTGTCGTAGGCCGATGGCCCGGCCAGCACCACGCGGTAGCCGTCCGGGTCGCGCAGCCACACCTCCATGTGCATGGCGTAGCGGTTGAGGTAGGGCGCGACCTCCGGGGTGATGCCGGCGGCTCGTACGCGGTGCATGGCCTGCTCAAAATCCCGCACAGCGAACCACAGCAGCACACCCAGCCCGGTTGGCTCACCCTCACCCAGCAGCGGCGGGTGGTTCATGTCCCCCTCGGGGTCGTGCAGCTGCAACACCAGTTCGCCGTCGGACAGCAGCTGCTCATACTCCGTGCCGCCGTGCGCGCTTTGGAAGCCCAGCACCCGCTCGTACCAATCGGCACTGCGGCGCACGTCCTGCACCGTAATCATGGGTTGTGCCTTCATGCCCTGTACCCCGCTTCCAGGTCCACCCGGGCCACATACTCGCCCTCGCCCAGCAGCGCGCGGATGTTGCGGGCGGCCATGTCGATGATGTTGTCGTGGGTGAGCCGCAGGTGATACTGACCGGAGATGTGCGGCGTGATGAGCAGGTTGGGCTCCTGCCACAGGGGGTCATCCTTGGGCAGGGGCTCGGGCTCGGTCACGTCGATAGCGGCGCCGGCCAGCCGACCCCTGCGCAGCGCCTCCAGCAGCGCAGGCTGCACCACCGCGCTGCCGCGCCCCACGTTTAACAGGTAGCTGCCCTGCTTCATCAGGCCAAAGCGCCGCGCGTCCATCAGGCCCATGGTGTCCTCGGTCTCGGGCAGGGAGAGGGCCACCACATCAGCCTGGGGCAGCAGGCTGTCCAGCTCGTCCATGGTGGCGATGCGCTGCACGCCCTCGGGCGGGGCGGCCGGGCGGCGGCGGATGCCGATGACCTGCGCGCCAAAGCACGCGCACAGCTGGGCAAAGCGGGTGCCGATGTCGCCCATGCCCACCGACAGCACCTGTGCCCCGCGCAGGCCGGCTACATCACCCCGATCCTCCCACAGCGCTTGGTGCTGGTCGTCACGGTACTGGTGCAGGCGCTTCATCAGCATCAGCAGGGCGCCCAGCATGTGCTCCGAAATGGCCACGCCATAGGCCCCCGAGGCGCAGCACAGCACCATGCCGGGGGTATTCTGCCCCAGGGCCACATAGTGGGGCGCCACGCCGGCGGAGTTGAGCTGCAACAGCTTGATTTGCTTGAGGTGCGAGAAGAAGGTGGGCGGCAGGTTGCCCACTACCGCATCGGCCTCCGCCACTTGCTGGGGGGTTAGGGTCTTGACGCTCTGGCGAATCACCTTGGCGTCGGGCGCCGCGGCCTGCAGGCGCGCCAGCTGCCCTTCGTCCGCCCGCATGATAACCAGTATATTTTCTATGTGCATATCGGCCTCCTGTTTGGTTCAAATGTTGCATTCATTATCTGAGAATGCCGGGTGCCTGTCAATCAATGTTGCCCCGTTTGAGCCGCCATAGTATAATCATACCGTGAAACCATATGAACGAAACCCCCTGCATCACATCCTACCGGTGCTATGCCTGGCGCTTGCGCTTTTGTTGGGCCTGTGCCCGCTGTTGGTGTCCGCGCAGACGGCGCCGCACGGTACGCTCAAAATCAAGCTATTTAAATCCGGCAAGGCGGATGCCACGCTGATTTGCACCGGCACCCACGCCGTGCTGCTGGACGCGGGCGAGGTGGATGACGCCGAGGACATCCTGGCGTACATGGCTCAGAAGGGCGTGCGCAAGCTGGATTTGATAATCCTCACCCACTTTGACAAGGGGCACGCGGGCGGCGCGGCCGAAATCCTTCGTACCGTGCCGGTGGCGCGGGTCATGATGCCCGACTACGAGAGAAGCAGCCCCACGCGGGACGCGCTGCGCGAGGCGCTGGAAGAAAGCCGGGCTGGGCAGGTATATCTAACGGAGGATACCGCCTTCACGTTGGATGGCGTGGCCTTTGACATCATCACCGCGCGGCGCACGTACTATGCCGAGGATGAGGACGACGATTTCTCGCTGGTGACGCGGCTGACCCACGGTGAAAATACCCTGCTGTTCGCGGCGGACATCATGAGCGACCGCATGGACGAGCTGCTGCAAAGCGGCATGGACCTGCGCAGCGACTTTTTGCAGGTACCGGACCACGGCCGCTACCGCGAGCGCACGGAGGCCTTTTTGCGGGCGGTGCAGCCCGGCATGGCGGCCATCACCTGCTCGAAAAAGAACCCGCCTTCGGACGAAGTATTGGCTATTCTGCGCGGGATGGACACCCGCATCTACCTGACCATGGATGGCGACATTGCCCTGCAAAGCGACGGGCAGGCCATCACCATCAAGCAATAGGAGGAGGATAACATGCGCGCACTGATAATCGGCGGCACGGGGACCATCAGCCTGAGCATATCCCGCAGGCTATTACAACTGGGGTGGGAGCTGACGCTGCTCAACCGCGGCAGCGGCAAAAACCAGGTGCCCGAGGCCAAGCTGATACAGGCCGACATGGCCGATGAGCAGGCCGTGCGGGAGAAGCTGGCCGGCCAGCGCTTTGACGTGGTGGCGCAATTCATCGCCTACACGCCCGAGCAGGTGGAGCGCGACATCCGCCTGTTTGAGGGCATGTGCAGCCAGTACATTTTCATCAGCACGGCGTCGGCCTATCACAAGCCGCCGCTCAGCTTCCCGGTGACGGAATCCACCCCCCTGCACAACCCCTACTGGCAGTACTCCCGCGACAAGGCGGCCTGCGAGGAGGTGCTGATGCAGGCATACCGCCAGCGCGGCTTCCCCGCCACCATCGTGCGCCCCAGCCACACCTATGGCGACCGCGGGCTGCCCCTTGCCCTTCGCGGCCATAAGGGTGTCTGGCAAATTATTGACCGCATGCTCAAACAAAAGCCCGTGGTCATCCCCGGCGACGGCACCAACCTGTGGACTGTCACCTGGTCCAAGGACTTTGCCGTGGGCTTTGTGGGCTTGATGGGCAACATCCACGCCATCGGCGAGGCCGTGCACATCACATCCGACGAGGCGCTGCCCTGGAACCAGATTTACCGCACCGTGGCCGACATCCTGGGCCGTCCCTTCCTGCCGTGCTATGTGCCCTCTACGCTGCTTGGCCTGGTAAAGGACTCGGACTGGGAGGGCGGCCTGCTGGGGGATAAGGCCAACTGCGCCGTGTTTGACAACACCAAAGTCAAGCGCCTGGTGCCCGAGTTCCGCTGCACCACCCGCTTTGACCAAGGCGCGCGCATCTCGCTGCACAACTTCCTCACCGACCCCACCTTGCAAGTCCCGGACCCCGCCTTTGACGCCTTCTGTGACAAGGCGGTCAGCATCATGGGCACGGCCAGGGAGGCGTTTGAGGGGCTGGCGCTGTAATTTTTCTGATATTAGAAATTATTGGATTGAGGAATCACGTTTCTCTAATTGTCGTTGTTCAGCATGCGTTAATGGGACACCGCGATAGTGCTTGCGATATTCGGCAGGTGTCATTTGAACGCATTTTTTAAAAGTACGATAGAAATGTGTTGCGTTGAAGTATCCAACATCTTCGATGATTTCGCTGACAGGTTTATCGCTAGCCAATAGGAGCTTTTTTGCCTGGCTCATACGTAAATGAGTTATGTATTGTTTCACTGATATACGCACATTCTGAGAAAAAAGATGCCGAAAATATGATGGGCTCATCTCCAATATTTCCGAAATTCTTTGAATGGTGAGGCGCTCATTAAAATGCAAATTGATATAGCGAATGGCCTTCTGAATATTGGCATCTACATGCCCATGCCCCTCCACATGGTGAGATTGTTTGCTGGCGTAATGTCGGGAAAACTCAAGTAGTATTTGACGCAGTTTGATATCCAACGTAATCCGGTGGAAATCTCCTTTCTCTTCGTAAATTGCATACGCATCCAGAATGAGGTCTGCGATTCTCTGAGCGGCCTTGCTCTTGGCGGGAAGCCGATTCTCAAAGAAAAGCGGGTTGTAATGAAAGGGAAACAGATATTCCAAGTCCAAGTGTCGTCCTCTTGGGTCAGCAATGAAGGAAGGAAGAAAAATTAAGAAAATATAGCGACTATGGGTCTGCCCTTCAGTGATTGCAACATGGTTTTCGAAATTATTCGTCAAGAATATATCACCTTCGGTAACAGGATACTCTTTGTTCAAATATATAAACTTCCCACTACCCTCAATGCAAAGGCCAATCTCGTAGTAGTCGTGCCAATGCAGCCGGTCCTGGTTGCCTTGCACATCATAAGAAAAAATATAGATTGGAAAAGACGGATCGAAATTATAAACCCAGTTGAACGAATTCACGACAATCCCCTTCAAATGCAGAATTAATGCCACTTTCGACAGTAAATAATGCATTCTTGATGTTGCTTAGTCCATGTATTTAATGGTAGTATTCCAACATATTGAGGTGGGTTTCGAGAAAAACACAACCCATTATCACCATTAGGCCCTGAAAAACCAAATATGAGAACGGAGAAAGGAAAATGAAAATGAGAAAAACCGCAAAAAGTACACTATCAATTCTGTTGTCGGCTATGCTTCTACTGGGGTTGATGGCTGGGGTGGCTCAGGCTGCTGAAGAGAAAAAGGGGTATGTTGTTGGCTTTTCCAATGTTTGGGTCGGGAATTCTTGGGGTGTTCAGTGTGTGAATGAACTGGAGAGCTATCTGAAGAACAGCGACAGGGTCGCCGATTATTACATTACAGACGCAAACAATGATGTAAACAAGCAGATTTCGGACATAGAAGATTTAATTAGCAAAAAAGTGGATTTGCTGCTATTGCAGCCCATATCTCCGGATGCTGTCGTGCCTGTGATTGAAGATGCTTACGAGAAAGGCATTATCGTGGTTACCTGTGCTTCGCCACTTGGCACAGACAGGTATCATGCTTCCGTTTTGGCAAAGGACGAAGACTTTGGTCGCGTAGGCATGGAGTGGTTGGCTGAGCAATTAGGCGGAAAAGGCAAGATAGTCATTTTGAACGGAATGGCGGGTTTGACCGTCGCCAACAATCGTCGTGCCGGCGTGCAGGAAGTACTTGACAAGTATCCTGAGATTGAAGTACTGGGTGAAGAATTTGCAGATTGGGACTATGCCAAGGGCAAAGTTGCCAGTGAAAACCTGCTCGCTGCATTTCCGCAGATAGATGGTGTGTGGTCGTGCGGTGGTGATATGACCCGTGGCGCTATTGAGGCATTCGTTGCGGCAGGACGAGAGTTAGTTCCCATGACGGGGGAAGATAACAACGGTTTCCTTAAGCTGTGGCAGCAGTATTCGGCAGATGGATTCAAGTCCATTGCAACTTCGATGCCGACATGGCTATTTGCCGAAGGAGCAGAGATTGGACTAAATATTTTGGATGGGAAAACGCCTGAGAACAAGGACTTGATCGTTGATATTCCTGTTATTACCGATGAGACATTGGCAGAGTTTGTTCGCGATGACCTCTCCGATAGTTTCTGGGCAAATACCCGTATGCCAGAAGCTGACATTGTTGCTTTGTATGGCGAGGGCAAGGATGGTACCCAAGGATTTGACAAGTAATCCCAAGAAAACGGAATAAGCCGGGGATTAATCCCCGGCTTATTCCTACTCGAGCTTCTCGAAGAGGTGATAAAAATCGCTGGCAAACTCCTGGAGATGGTCAATCTCACAAAGCGCTTTCCCGGCGTTGTGGCCCTAGATAGGGTTTGTTTTGAATGCGATTCTGGTGGCATTTATGCAATCGTCGGGGAGAATGGTGCAGGGAAAAGCACATTAATGAACCTGCTTGGAGGTTTGCTTGTTCCCGACGAAGGAATTATTAAGCTGGATGGCATCCCGGTTGTAATTACTTCTCCAGGAAAATCATTTGCGTTGGGATTCGGTTTTGTTCATCAAGAGCTGAACCTACTGGACAATCTGACGGTATGGGAGAATGTATTCCTATCACATGAAATCAAAGGTGCTATAGGCAAGCTGGACAAATCGGCAATGCGCTCCCGCATTCTCGCGATGAACGATCGGCTTGGTTATCAGTTGAACCCTGATGCACTTGTCGGTAGCCTCAAACTAGCGGATAGGCAATTGGTTGAAATTACTCGAGCAGTTATCTTCGCGCCACGCATTCTTATTCTGGATGAACCGACCGCTGCACTTAGTGAAGAAGAAGTTATTAGATTATTTGGCATTTTACGCTCTCTCAGGGATGAAGGAGCAAGCATTATTTACATATCCCATCGTCTAGAAGAGGTCGTGGCGCTCGCTGATCATGTTACAGTTCTCAAAGATGGCAGGAATGCTGGAGAACTGTGTAAAGCAGAAATCAGTAAAGACGTCATGATAAATATGATGATTGGCCGAACGTTGGATAACATCTATCCGAACAGATTGGATGTACGGTCTCAGGAAACCATATTACGGGTTACTGATCTAATCATTCCGGGTAAGGTCAATGGAGTGAGTCTGGAGTTACACGCTGGTGAGATTCTCGGATTGGGGGGCTTGGAAGGTCAGGGACAACGGGAGTTCGTTCGGGCGTTATTTGGTGATATACCTTTCAGCTCAGGCGTTGTACGTGTAGGCGAGAACACCTATACGGAAAAATCGCACGGCATACCAAGTCGTGTACGTAACGGCATCGGTTATGTGACGCATGATAGGCATGGAGAAGGTCTTATCCTGCATCAACCCATTCGAAAGAATATGTCGATGGCGTCTTTGAAGCGTTTCAAAAAAAACGCGGGATACCTTTCAGTTCAAAAAGAGACCGAAGTTGTTCTTCAACAAGTACAGCGATTGTCCATAAAAGCCGCCTCCATAGAAAATCCGGTTTCTTCATTATCTGGGGGCAATCAGCAGAAGGTGATGTTGGGGCGTTGGCTGATGGTAGACCCTCGCGTTCTTATCATCGATGAGCCTACCAAAGGAGTGGATGTAGGTGCGCGAACCTCCCTTTATCAAACAATCGATGTATTGACCCGGCAAGGAGTTGCGGTAATTATATTGACCAGCGACATGTTGGAACTGATGGGTCTGAGTGACCGTATCATTGTATTTTATGAAGGGCGCTGTACTGCGGAAATAGTGCGGGCAGACGTGACCGAGGAGCGGGTGATGAGGGCTGCCAGCGGTCTTTCGACGTCAGGGGAACAAACAGCATGATTAAACAGATTCAGATAAGCCCTCCTTTGAAAAAGGTGCTAGTTATCTATGGTTTGCTGGCAACGATTTTCGTTAGTATGATGGTCTTCTCAGCGGATTATCGGAGCATTCAAAACGTCGGCAATGTGCTGGTGCAAAGCGTGCCATTGGCGATTGTCAGCATGGGGCAGATGATTGTGTTGATTGGCGGCGGCATAGATATGTCTGTCGGTGCGATGATTTCCCTGACATCGTGTATCGCTGCCCGTACGATGTCCTCCGTAGCGAGTCCAGTGGCCGCTATAGGTGCGGTGCTTATCATTACTGTGTCAGTATGCGTAGGTGTAATGAATGGAATTGGCACAAATTACGGTAGGGTGCCCGCTATGATTACGACACTAAGTATGATGATGGTGCTAAACGGAATAAGCCTGGCGTTGCTTCCAGGCCCAGGTGGTCGAGTGGATCGGGCGATTGCAGGGGTCATCATGGCCCGAAGCGGGCTATTGTCTGTTGCGTTGCTCATCTTGTTGCTAGTATTTATTCTATTGCGTCATTTTCTTTATCACACTCGTTCCGGCGTTCATGTATATGCAATCGGAAAAAACCGATCAATCGCGGCATCCATGGGCGTACGGATAAACCGCGTTAGCATCCTGACCTTTGTAATCGCGGCGATGACCGCGGCTGTTAGCGGTATGTTATTGGCTTCACGCATGCGCATTGGTGATCCGACTATTGGTGCGAGTTTTGGATTGGACTCCATTACCGCGGCCGCTATTGGCGGAACTGCTCTTACCGGCGGTGTTGGTCTTCTTTCCGGCACTGTTGCTGGTGCGTTTCTGATAGGTATGCTATCCAATATGATGAACATCTTGGGCGTTAATCACTTTTATCAGTATGTTTTAAAAGGCCTGCTATTGGTAGTCGCTATGGTTTTTTATTCCCTATCTGGCAAAATGGGGGGAAAGCATCGTGGCTAAGAGAGTGACGCTTTCCAGTAGCGCGGAATTCGCGCAAACTCGCAGACAATCCATTTTTCTATTGCTGGCCGTTTTCATGCTTTTTCTGGTACAGGGGATTGTCAGGCCAGGATCCGTAACGTTTAATCAGACCATGAATATTACTCGACAAGCCTCTGCCCTTGGTGTGGTTGTTCTTGGACAGGCGCTGGTAATTTTAGCCGGAGGAATAGATCTTTCAGTGGGTTCCATGGTTACGTTGACCAATGTTTTCGCAGTATCCATGATGAAAGGCCAGGATAGCAATTTTCTTACAGCAGCGTTGATTTGTGTTGGTTTAGGTGTTGTAGTTGGTACTTTTAATGCCTTAGGGGTCATCAAGCTGGGGATAGCGCCATTCATTATGAGTTTGTGTTCCATGTCTATCATGGAAGGTGTTTATCTGGTGTATACGGGCGGTTCCCCAAGCGGTCGTGTGTCCCCATTATTGAAAACCATTGGGAACGAATCCTTTTTGGGGAAAGTGCCATATTCAACCATTATTTGGGTCGCTTTGGCTGTACTTATTTGGTATGTGTTGATGAAAACCAGCTATGGGCGTAAGGTGTTTGCTGTGGGCAGCAATCCAACGGCAGCCCGCCTGTGTGGTATTCGTAGTGATGCAGTTAGTTTTTCCACCTACGTCATATGTTCGGTTCTGGCTGCTGTAGCTGGATTGTTGGCCAGTGGATACGTAGGGACCACCTCTCTTTCTATAGGGAGTGACTACATGACCAACTCGTTGGCGGCTGTCCTTATAGGCGGTAATGCCATAGAAGGAGGGAAGGGGGGCATCTGGGGCGGCGTACTAGGTGCATTCTTCATTATGCTCCTCTTTGCGGTACTGACGATGCTTTCCATCGGGCAAGTTGGCAAGTTGATTACCCAAGGCCTTATCATCTTCGTTGTGGTGGCGCTTCAAGGGCAGTTCAAGGGGGGAAGAAAAGAATGAGAATAGGTATTAATCAGTTTTGTTGGCCTTCTCAATTTGATGTGGTCCATGCGCTTGAAATGTCAGCCAAAATGGGATATCAGGTGTTTGAGGTGTGCATGACCCCCTCGCGGCCTTCCGCGTCAAGCATAGGCGGTGTTTCGGACGCGCTTGATATCAGCGGATACTATAATCGTCTGTTGAATGAAGAAGTCGGAGACAGCGAAATAAAAAAATTGAAATCAATATCTGACCAGTTTGGTATTCCGATTGCAAGTGTTGGCGGTATCATGAGTTTTTCAATCTACTCTTTGATCTCAAATGATTCGCAAACTGCCCAAAGAGGGGAAGACGCGTTGAAGAGAATGATTGATGCCGCGTATTATTTGGGCGCTGATACAGTACTGGTTATTGCAGGCATGGTGGAGTCCGATATGGACTATCAGCGGTCCTATGAAAGGGCTCAGGCATCTATACATCGCCTGGCGCAGTATGCCAAAGAGGGCGTTCAACTGGGGGTTGAGAATGTATGGAACAACATGTTATACAGCCCGCTCGAGTTGGCAAGGTTTGTGGATGAAATTGGCATGGCGAATGTTGGCATTTATTTTGACGTGGCTAATGCAAGAAGATTTGGCTATCCGGAGCAATGGATTAGAACCCTAGGTCATCGCATTAGAAAGCTGCATTTGAAAGACTACCGAATGAGCGTTGATAACATCCACGGCTTTACCAATCTGCTGGACGGAGATGTAAATTATCCAGCAGTTATTCAATCGTTACGTGACATCGAATACGATGGTGATTTGGTGGTGGAGCTAATTCCGCCAGCCCATCATTTCGTTGAGGAGACGCTTCAATACGCACAGCGCGTGGTGACGGCTTTGATTAAAAGTTAAGCAACACCGTCACGATAACGGGTCAGTAATGTGGTATGAAATAGAAGAACATTTAGAAAGGAAACGGGCATTATGAAAAAATACGGAGTTCTGATTGTTGGTACAGGCTGGGTATCAGGAGAGCATATACGGGCGTTTAACATGAATCCTCACGCCAAGGTGGTTGGTATTGTTTCGCGTGATGAGAATCGTGGTACTGCCAAAGCTAAGCAATTTGGGGCATCTGAGGCAATAATCTATACGGATTATGACAAGGCATTGGAAAATCCAGATATCAATATTGTTTGTATTTGCACGCCTAATCACCTACACGCTGAACAAACAATCAAAGCGGCACAGGCTGGTAAACATATTTTGATAGAAAAACCCATCGCGCTTACTTGGGCAGATGCCAAGGCGATGAAGGCAGCAGTAGATAAAGCAGGTGTCAAGACATTGGTTGGGTATGTGTTGCGCTGGAATCCGCTATTTGTTAATGCCAAAAAGATGCAAGAACAGTACCTTGGCAGATTGTATTATGCCGAAACAGACTATTTTCATAGAGTAACAGAAGAATACCCCTGCTATGATTGGACTGTTAGAAAGGATGTAGGCGGTAGTTCATTGCTTGCAGGCGGGTGTCATGCCGTCGATGCGATTCGATGGTTCATGCAGGACGAGGTAGTGGAGGTTTACGCGCTTTCCAGCAAAAGTCGGACGGACCTGGAATTTGATGGAACCCTGACTGCGCTGTTGAAATTTCGAAATGGTACCATGGGAAAGGTTGGCAGCAGCTATGATACCATTTGTCCCTATATTTTTAACTTACACCTGTTTGGAGACAAAGGGTCGTTATTGAATAACAAACTATATTCGCCGCAGGAGATATTGGAGCAAAACGATTACGTCCATTTGCCGGTTACGACACCTGACAGCGGTGATGTGACACACCATAACTTCCCGGAAGAAATCAATCACTTCATAGATTGCATCATGCATGATAAAAAGTGCATTGTTGACTTGGATGATGCTATGAAAACCCAAGAGGTGGTTTTCGCCGCGGACCTATCTGCCGCAACAGGTAAGCCCGTTCAGCTGCCTTTGGCTGATTAACGCAATAGTTGCCCACGCTTGACCCGCCCCTTGGGGGCGGGTTTATGCTGTTTGCAGGAGGTGGAAAGCCATGAAAATGAAAGAGGTGCAGGAGCAAACCGGCCTGAGCCGCAAGGCCATTGCGTACTATCAGCAAGGTACTGTCAAATCAAGTTCGCAACTTTGGACTCCGTTTACCATGTCACGCTGCC
>ENA-UOOR01001160-UOOR01001160.1-fermentation-metagenome-genome-assembly--contig:-NODE-1160-length-32668-cov-3.900592_pt1 | contig 32668 bp, 30 predicted proteins | sample MGYA00245780_ERZ724029 | MGnify/ENA primary metagenome ERZ724029 (study PRJEB28704, sample SAMN03018315) | fermentation metagenome | biome: anthropogenic terrestrial biome; feature: soil; material... | reverse complement strand
ATATGAGGCCGGCATCATAACCGGCAGCACCAATGACGCCGGAAACCTGGTCTATTTACCCAACGACAGTCTGAGGCGCTGTGAAGTCTGTGCTGTGATCTGGCGGATCGGGCAAGTTGCGTAAGTCCTTTCGTCTTTTGGAGCATTCAAATGAAAAGTGCGCACCGCCAATTGGCGGTGCGCACTTTTTTATGCAATCCTATCTGTTTAGTTGGCGCTTCCTTGCAAAGTTGACCATCCCGTCCTGCAAATCGTTAAGGTGCAGCAGCATTTTCCCCGCGCCGTAAGCCGCGCAGGCAACCGGGTCGTCCACAACCACCGTGCGGATTCCGGTATCCGCCTCCACCAGCTTATCGAAGCCGTAAAGCAGGCTCCCGCCTCCGGACATGACGATGCCGTTTCCGGAAATGTCCGCCACCAGTTCGGGAGGCGTGCGTTCCAGAACCATATGCACACTTTCCAAAATGGTTTTCGCAGGCTCCATCAAAACTTCCGTCAGCTCCGCCGAGCTGATTTTCGCCGTCTTTGGCAGGCCGGTGACCAGATCGCGTCCCTTGATCTCCTCAATTCCCATCTCCGACCTTGGGGCAAGGCAGCCGATGGAAATTTTCAGCTCCTCCGCAGTCCGGGAACCGATCAGGATATTGTGCTTGCGGCGGATATATCTGACAATCGCCTCGTCAAATTCCGATCCCGCTGTCCTGATGGATTCGCACTCCGCAACACCGCCGAGGGATACCACCGCCGTTTCCGTGGTTCCGCCGCCGATATCAATTACGAGGTGCCCGTCCGGCTTGTTGATGTCTATGCCGGCTCCCGTGGCGGTAGCCACCGCGGATTCGCACAGATACACCTTGCGGGCCCCGGCCTCGATCACCGCATCAATCACCGCGCGCTCCTCAACTCCGGTTATGCTGCTTGGTACGCAGATGAGAACCCGCGGCTTGAAAAGGCTGAAGCTGGTCACCCTTGAAATATGATCCTTGAGCATGGCGGCCGTCATGTCATAATCGTTGATCACGCCTCCGGAGATCGGATGGATGGCCAGGATATTTGCCGGAGTTCTACCCAGCATCCTCTGGGCCTCCTGACCGATTTTCAGCAGCTTGCCGGTGAACTTGTCCACCGCCACAAGGGTAGGCTCACGCAGCTGAACCCCCTTGCCGCTGACATACAGCAGCGTTCCGGACGTCCCCATATCTATGGCAATATCTCTTTCAAAGAACAGCATATTTTATACCTCGGAATATATCATAGTCAAAACTTTACGGATTTAATCCCGGCTGCGCGCCACGGCGGCGCATACGACGCTGTCTGCGCCGGAAAGCCCCAGAGTCCTCGCGCATTCTGAGAAAGTCGAGCCTGTCGTGACGATATCATCGATTAACAGAATACGCTTTCCGGCGATAAGCTCCGGGTCCGCCGTCTCATAAGCGCCGGAAATATTCGCCCGCCGCTTCTCCGCGCCGCCCGTCTCCGACTGGGGCGCCACGTCGGCGGTCTTCTTCAGAACCTCAACCGCCACGTCGTCCAGCTCCAGGGCCACGGCCATCGCAAGCAACATCGCCTGATCATATCCCCGCTCACGCAAGCGGCGGCCGCTCAGCGGAACCCAGGAAATCAGATCATATTCCCCGGCCAGATGTTCCCTCGCGCAGTCCGCCAGAAGCCGGCCGAATACGACGGCATTGGCCGTGGCGCCCTTGAACTTATACCGTAGCAGCGCCTCGCGCACGTTGCCTTCATAATAAAGCGGCGATACGCAAAGATTTACGAAATCGCCCTTTTGCTTTCCTCCGCCCTTCGTATAGGGCAGGTCTACTTCACACCCCGCGCACATTCCGCTCTCCCCCCGGCGCAGAAGCTTTCTGCAGAAAGCGCAGCGCGGCGGAAAAAGCAGGTCAAGTATTTCTGTCCACAGCCCCATTTTCAACCCCCACCTCATCGCAAAGTCTCGCCCTAAGGCCGCTATATCTTCTCGATTGCCTGTGGTTGTCTATCATTCGATCGGCCGTCCCTTCGTCTCCGACGGCAATCAGCAGTTCCTTCGCCCGGGTTACGGCAGTATACAGCACGCCGCGGGTTAAAAGCATTGGCGCGCCTTCCCCCAGAGCCAAGACCACCGCCCGGTATTCGCTGCCCTGGGATTTGTGGATGGTCATCGCCCAGGCATGCTCCAGCTCCGTAAGCTGATCAAAGGTATACTGGGCCACGCGGCCGTCAAAATCCACCGTAACCGTCTCCTCCCCGGCGTCAATACCAAGGATATAACCCACATCCCCGTTATAGATGCCGGCGCCGGTCTCGGCCGGGGCGCCGCTGTCAGGAATCCGCTTCCATATTATATCATAGTTATTTCGGATTTGCATCACTCTGTCTCCCTCACGGAAGACAACATTTCCGAATTCTTTCTCGTTTTTCCCTTTCCCCGCCGGATTCACCGCCGCCTGAAGCCGCAAATTCAAAGCAAAAGTACCGGCCTCCCCCCTTCGGGTCGGTGAGAGCACCTGAATTTCCTCGCTGGCAATCCCCATATTTTCCGGAAGCCGGCGTGCATACAGCTCTGCGACAGTTTCCGCAATGCGCTCCGCTGACCGGCGGCAAAGGAAAAAGAAGTCGCCGGAATTCTCGGTAAAAACCGGGTGTTCCCCCTTGTTTATCATGTGCGCGTTCCTGACGATCCTGCTGCCCGCGCTTTGGCGGAAAATATCCGTGAGCCTGACGACGGGGACAATGCCGGATCGGATAATATCCGCAAAAACATTTCCCGGGCCAACGCTGGGAAGCTGATCCGCGTCTCCAACCATAATCAGCCGGCACCCCGGCGGTATGGCGGCCAAAAGAGCGCGCATAAGCGTTATGTCAACCATTGAGCTTTCGTCCAGAATCAGCGCCCCGCACTCCAGGGGAGCCGATTCATCACGGCCCCATACTATGCCGTCCCCATCCGGCGCAAAGGACGCCTCCAGCAGACGGTGAACGGTGGACGCTTCGCGTCCAGTCAGCTCCGCCATACGCTGGGCGGCCCGTCCCGTCGGCGCGGTGATCAGGGTCTCCAGCCCCATCTCGTCAAAAAGCCCGAGTATTGCCCGGATTGAGGTTGTTTTCCCAGTCCCCGGTCCACCGGTGATCACCAGAACCGGGCATTCCGCGGCAAGGGCTATGGTCTTTCTCTGCTGGGGCGCATAAGTCATGCCATAGGCTCTTTCCATCCGGTCAATCAGCCCGGCGGGATCAATCGTCTGCGGCAGCTCCTCCCTCAGAAGCGCCTTGAGGCGCTGTGCGGTGTAGGTTTCCGCCTCGTGCAGAGGGGCAATATAACACGCATCGCAGCCGGAGACCAGCTCGCGCACTACCACGCCCTCGTCGATAATCACCGTCAGCCCCTCCCAGACGGGGTCGTCCGGGATACTGATCAGTTGTGCGGTGGCCGCAACCAGCTTATCCGCGGGAATGAAACAATGCCCGTTCCCCGCATTATGAGACAGCTCAAAGGCGATTGCCGCGCATATGCGCGGCGCGCTGTCGTCCTCCATCCCCAAATCCAGGGAAAGAACATCCGCCTCTGAAAACGTACCGCCAATGTTGGGCTGGGCGAGGATATATGGATTTTCACGGAGGAGCTCCAGAGAGGCTTCGCCGTAATATTGATAAAGCTTCACGGCCAGGATCGGCCGCAGCTCATGGGCGCACAGGAACTCCATCAGGTGGCGCAGCCCGGCCTTGCGGCGGAAGTCCCGGGAAATTTGCTCCGCCTTCCCCGGGCCGATCCCCTTGATTCGGGCCAGCTCACCGGGGCGGCCTTCGATAACATCCAGGGTAGCGTCACCGAAACGATCCACAATAAGGGCCGCTGTTGCAGGGCCTACGCCGCGCACCGCGCCGCCGGAAAGATAGGCATAGATCGCCTCAGCCGTTTTCGGCAGCCCCCGCTCGGCGTATTCGGCCTTAAACTGCTGGCCATGGGTCGGATGCTTTGTCCAGGCCCCGACAGCCCGCAGCGTCTCTCCCGGAGCGGCCGAGGGTAGCGTGCCCGTGACCGTAACCAACGCGCCCCCGCCCATTTCAAGACGGAGAACGGTATAACCGTTCTCCTCATTGGAATAGATGATCGACGATATCTTTCCCTTTATTTCTATGTTCCCGCTGCTTTCCGCCATCCCTATGTTCATTCCTTAAAAACCTTTGTGCAATAGATCCCTAGATATCCTCTTTGAGGCGAAGGCTTATGCAGTCCCGGTTCCTCGCCGCAAGCCTTGCCACCTGCCGCGTCTCCTCATCCATACCGGCGTCTTCAATAATAATATCCGCCGGCAGATTGCCGTTCTCACGCAGCCACAGCACGCCGTCCAAAGTCTCCTCAAGGCGCGGCTCAGGCCCTGTCACCCGAAGGGTCAGGGTCAGTAAGGTATGCCTCCCCCGCTTAAGCGGCGCGAGCATAAGCCCGCGAAGTCCCCAAAGCATTAATATGATCACCGCCGCTATTAAGGCAGATATGAATATCCTACCGAGCAAGCCTATCCCCTCCTCTAGGTCAGTCTATGAGGCGGGGGAACCCTTTGACAATTAAAAAATCGACGTAAATCCGTAGGTAAGCCCGGTTATCAAAATCCCCGCGACAACTACGGCAAGAAAAATGGTAGGCACCGCGTTTCTCATGCGCATGTTCAAAAGCGCTGCGATAAGCGCGCCCGTCCAGGCTCCTGTTCCCGGGAGCGGGTCGGCAACCAGAATAAAAAGCCCGATCATCTGATATTTCCGCACCTTATCCCATTTGCCCTCCACACGCCCTTCCAGGGAAGTGATCATTTTTTCAAACCCGGCGCTCTTTCTCCTGAGCCACGCGAAGATCTGCCGGATGAACAGGATAATGAAGGGTACGGGAACCATGTTCCCCAGAACGCTCACGATGAGGGACTGCCAGATTCCAAGCCCCATCGATACCCCGACGGGGATTGCGCCCTTAAGCTCCACCAGAGGAACCATGGCAATTAAAAATGTGAGAAGGTACCGCCCAAATTCTGTTTGATAGAGTGTGTCGACAATTGACAAATGTTTACCTCCGAAGATCAGCCCAATATTTTCGCGAGATACTGTCCGGTATAACTGTCCTTGCAGCCCGCGCAGCCCTCCGGCGTACCCGAAAACACCAGCTCGCCCCCCCGGTCTCCCCCGTCCGGGCCGAGATCAATAATGTGATCCGCCACCTTAATCATGTCCAGATTATGCTCAATCACCACAGCGGTATTCCCTGCGTCCACAAGCCGGTCCAGGATCGTGATCAGGCGGTGGACGTCCGCCACGTGAAGCCCGGTTGTCGGTTCATCCAGGACATACACAGTGGACCCCGTGCTCCGCTTCGCCAGTTCCGTGGCCAGTTTTACTCGCTGGGCCTCGCCCCCCGAAAGGGTTGTGGACGACTGGCCCAGACGGACATAGCCCAGCCCCACGTCATACAGCGCCTGAATCTTGTTGCGTATTTTAGGCAGGTTTTTGAAAAAATCCAGCGCTTCCTCAATAGTCATTTCAAGCACTTCGGAGATATTCTTGCCCTTATACCGCACCTCCAGCGTTTCGCGGTTATAACGCTTGCCGCCGCAGGCCTCGCAGGGGACATAAATATCCGGCAGAAAGTGCATTTCAATCTTTAGCAGCCCATCGCCTGCGCAGGCCTCGCACCGCCCCCCACGCACATTGAAGGAGAAGCGCCCCGGCCCGTATCCCCGGAGCTTTGCGTCCTGAGTCGCCGCGAACAGCTCCCTGATATCGCTAAACACCCCGGTATAGGTCGCCGGGTTCGAGCGCGGCGTGCGCCCTATCGGGCTCTGGTCGATACCAATCACCTTGTCCACGTATTCCAGCCCGTCGATCCCGTCGCATTTTCCCGGCCGGACGTGGGCGCGGTTCTTTTGCGCCGCAAGGGTCTTATACAATATCCCGTTAACAAGGCTGGACTTGCCGCTGCCGGACACGCCTGTGACACAGTTGAGGACACCCAGAGGAAACGTCACGTCGATATGCTTCAGATTATTCTCCTCCGCGCCCCGGACGGTCAGCTGCTTTCCGTTTCCGGCGCGCCGCTTTTCCGGGAGAGGAATGCTTTTCTTCCCGGAAAGATATTGTCCTGTTATGCTCCGCGGGCAGGCGCAGATATCCTCGACACTGCCCTGTGCCACAACCTCACCGCCGTGCACGCCCGCGCCGGGGCCGATGTCGATAATATAATCCGCCGCGCGCATAGTTTCCTCGTCGTGTTCGACAACCACAAGCGTATTTCCCAGATCGCGGAGGCATTTCAGCGTCATCAGCAGCTTTTCGTTATCGCGCTGGTGCAGGCCGATGGAAGGTTCGTCCAGAATATAAAGCACGCCCATAAGCGAGGAGCCGATCTGTGTCGCAAGGCGTATGCGCTGGCTTTCTCCCCCGGAAAGGCTTCCGGCAGCGCGGGAGAGCGTCAGATACTGAAGCCCGACGCTTTGGAGAAACTCAAGCCGGCTGAGGATTTCTTTGAGCACGCGGTCGGCAATGAGCGTATCCCGCGGGTTTAGCTTAAGTCCGCTAATAAAGGCCAGCTCGCTGGTCACGGGCATCCGGCAGAAATCCATAATGTTCTTTCCGCCCACGGTGACCGCCAGCACCTCCGGCTTCAGCCTGTATCCGCCGCAGTCCGGGCAGGGGTATTCGGCCATAAATTCAAGATATTCGTCACGCATGGCCTGGCTCTGCGTCTCCCGGAACCGGCGTTCGACGCTGTGAATCAGCCCCTCAAAAGGCTGCTTCAGCGTCCCGTTGCCCCGTGCGGTATCATATGTCAGCGACAGCGGCTCGCCGCCCGTGCCGTAAAGCAGGATGTCCATCACCTCCGGCGGCAGATCCTTCAGCGGCGTGGTCAGCTTAAAGTGGTATTTCCTGGCCAGGGCTTCATAATACATTTTTGCGATACTGTCGTTTTTGACGTTTCCCCATCCGGGAGCGGCTATCCCGCCTTCCATGATCGACAGGGCATCATCCCTGATAATCAGTGACGGGTCCACACGAAGCTGCGTGCCCAGTCCGGCACAGGTAGGGCACGCGCCGTAGGGGTTGTTAAATGAGAACATGCGCGGCGTCATCTCCTCAATGGATATCCCGCAGTCCTCACACGCATAATTCTGTGAAAAAAGCAGCTCCCGGTTCCCGTCGGGAATATCCGCGATCACAACGCCCCCTGCCAGGGACGCCGCGGTCTCCACGGAGTCCGTGAGCCGGCGGGCTATCTCCCGGCGTATCACGAGCCTGTCCACGACAATTCCGATATCATGCTTTTTGTTTTTGTCCAGCTTAATCTCATCCGAAAGGTCGAAGATCGAGCCGTCAACCTTCACGCGTACGTATCCCGAGCGGCGGGCATCCTCAAACACTTTCTGATACTCGCCTTTTCTCGCCCGAACAACGGGCGCGATGATCTGCACGCGGGTTTCTTCCGGCAGCCCCGCGATCTGATCGACAATCTGGTCGATGGTCTGCTGCCTGATCTCCTTTCCGCATTTCGGGCAGTGCGGCACGCCGATCCTAGCCCACAGAAGGCGGAGATAATCATAAATCTCCGTAACGGTCCCTACCGTGGAACGCGGGTTGTGGGAGGTGGTTTTCTGGTCTATGGATATGGCGGGAGAAAGCCCTTCGATATAATCGAGGTCGGGCTTGTCCATCTGCCCCAAAAACTGGCGTGCGTAAGAGGATAGACTCTCTACATACCGGCGCTGCCCCTCGGCATATATCGTATCAAAAGCGAGACTGGTTTTCCCGCTGCCCGATAATCCCGTCAGAACGACCAGCTTGTCCCTGGGAATCTCCACGTCAATATTCTTGAGATTGTTTTCACGCGCGCCTTTAACGAAAATACTGTCTCTCATATACGGTGAGTGATGCTCCTTGACTTTAATCGTAATATTATACCCCAGATCACATCGGTTTTCAAGCACACTGATATGGCCCCGGCCTAACCCCGCGATAAAAGCCGGCGCGCCGCGGACGCGGCGCGCTTTTCTTCCGTTTTATTTCTTCCTGGTCAAGAAGCGGCGGGAATATACGGCGAAGAAAATTGGCACAGCAAAGGCCAACGCACCCACCGCATCAATGATCCCATGCTGCTTGACAAACACCGTTGACGCGCTTATAAGTACGGAAAAAACTAATATGACCCATCGCCAGCCTTTAAAGATCCGGCTGTCCCAGGCGCCCAGGACGGCGCCGATGCAACCGATGACGTGCATACTGGGAAAAACATTGGTGTTGGTATCCGCAGCCCAGATTTTTGACAGCAGCCAGGTGGAAATCCCCGTAATCTCCATATCCTCCGGACGCAGGTTCTGCCCGTTCGGAATGATTACGCAGAATAAAAGGCTCAGCGACAACGACGCCATTGTGAAATACATATAGCGCTTGAAGGCTTCCCCGTCAAAAATTATAAGAGGCACGCCAACTGCGGCAAACAGCGGGTACCACAACACATAAAAAATAATAAACTGCGGAATAAACGGGATTTTATCGTCCAGAGGCAGGTCCGTGACCCAATATCCCTCTGTAGGCGTCAGGCTTTCAATGGTGAAAAACGCCGCGATAAAAACCACAAAATAAAGTGCCAGCCATGCATGTCTGTGCGTTCTCATAAATTCAGTCAACTTGCGAATGATGTCATCCCCTCGGAGTGTTGATGTAGGTTTCTGGAAGCTAGCCGATGCCGACCGATGGATGTTAATGCGGCCCTGTCCGCCCGTCAGGCGCGGGCCTGGCGCAGCCATGCTTTTTCCCCGCGCCGCGCTTCGCGCCCGCGCCGATGACCGCCTTAACATTATCCTCCAGCCGCGTAAGGGTATTCAGGACAGGCCGGGCCAGCAGCGCAAACACCGTCAGGATCATCATTCCGGAGAGATCCACAGAAGAAAGCGTAAACAGATCCTTGAGGAAGATGGCGCAAAACGTAAAGGAGACCGAAAGCCCGACGATCAGCACCTTCCTTAAAAGATTGTATGGCTGGCTGGTACGATGCACCATGAGCAACCCGACGACACCCAGAACCACCGTGCTTATGGTGGACATCATATCCTCGTGCACCTGGAAAACCACGCAGAACAAAACCACGCCCAGGATCAGCAGCAGATCCGTCAATCCTCCCGGCAGCGCCCTGTACAGCACATTCGGCAGGAATCTGCCTTTGACCAAAGCCGTGTTGGGCTCCATCGCAAGGACAAAGCCGGGTATTCCTATGGTAAGGGCATTCACAAGGCTCATCTGCGCCGCGGTCACAGGGTAAGGCAGCGTAAAGATCAGCGTGATGACGGCAAGCGAAAAGGAAAAAATGTTCTTGACCAAAAAAAGCGTTGCCGAACGCTCAATATTGTTGATCACACGGCGTCCCTCAGCCACGATAGAAGGCATTGCCGCAAAATTGGAATCCAGCAGCACGATATGCGACACCTGGCTGGCCGCGTCGCTTCCCGAGGCCATGGCAATGCTGCAATCGGCCTCCTTAAGCGCCAGCACGTCGTTCACACCGTCGCCTGTCATGGCGACGGTATGGCCGGCGCATTTCAACGCCTGTACAAGCCTGCGCTTCTGATCCGGCGTAACCCTGCCGAAAACGGAATACTTCGAAACCGCGTCGGCAATTTGTTCGTCCGTCTCAAGGGTTCGCGCGTCCACATAGTTTTCGGCTCCTTTGATGCCGGCTCTCACGGCGATCTCCGAGACCGCCATGGCGTTGTCCCCGGAAATGACCTTAATCGCCACACCCTGCCGTGCAAAATATTTGAATGTATCCGGCGCTTCGGAGCGTATCTCGTTGGAAAGCAGGATAAGCGCTATGGGCATGAGCGGCGCCTCAGGCTTATTGTCCTCCGGCGAGCCGTCGTACATAGCCAGCAGCAGAACCCGGAAGCCTTTGGCGGAAAAGCCGTTGACCTTCTCCTCGTATTTTTCATATTCCGAGCCGAGCAAAACATCGGGAGCGCCCAGAAGATAGGTCTCCTCCTCGTGAAACGACACGCCGCCGAATTTTCTGGAGGATGTGAACGGCACCGCTTTAATGGCTGTCTGACCCGCCTCTCCGCCGAAGTACTTTCGGAGCGCGGCCATGGTATCGTTATCCGCCTTCATGGCGGACACGTAATCCGTCATAATCGCCTGGATATCCGCTTCCACAAAGCGGTCTGGGCAAAGCGGCTCAACGCCGCCCACCGACATCCTGCTTTCGGTGATCGTACCGGTCTTATCGACGCACAGGACATCCACCCGGGCCAGGGTCTCAATACAAGCCATGTCGTGAACCAGCGTCTTCTTCCGCGCAAGTCTGGCAGCTCCGGCGACCAGCGCCATGCTGGTGAGAAGATACAGCCCTTCCGGGATCATGCCGATGAGGGACGCGACGGTGGCCACCACGCCGTCCTGAATATCCCGCCCGATCCACACTATTTCCTTGATCGCCATCAGCGTGCCCAGGGGGATGATGAGGACGCCTATCCATTTTACCAGCTTCGTCAGGCTTTGCATCATCTCCGACTGCTTGGGAGCCTTCAGCTTTTTCGCCTCGACCGTCAGTTTGTTTGCAAAGGAGTCTGCGCCCACGCGGATAAGCCTCGCCCGGCATTCGCCCGATACCACAAAGCTGCCTGACAGCAGCTCCGAGCCTTCGGTTTTTTTGATCTCGTCCGCCTCGCCGGTGATCAGCGACTCGTTGACGCTGCATTCACCTTCCAGCACGATTGCGTCGGCATTGATCTGGCTGCCCGCGGACAGGATCACCACGTCGTCGCGAACCAATTGCGATGTGAGCAGCTTCTGTTCCGCGCCGTCTCTGATGACCCTTCCCTTGGGAGCCGTGATCAGAATCAGCTTGTCCAGCGTCCGCTTCGCCCGCAGCTCCTGGGTGATGCCGATGGCCGTATTGGCAAAAATAATGCCCATAAACATTGCGTTCTGCCATGAACCCACAGCAAGAACGCAAATTGCGAAGATTAAAAAAAGCATATTAAAATAGGTGAAAACATTGCTCGCCACAATCTGCCCGACTGTTTTGCCCGGCGGTTCAACCGGCGCATTTGACCAGCCGGCCTCCATGCGCTCGGCGGCCTGGGCGGCGGTAAGCCCGCGGGAGGGTCCGGCGGCCAGAACCGGAACTTTTCGCCTCTCTAATTTTTCGTTATCCTGTTTTTTTCGTCCAAATTCCATATTAATATTTTAACACAATTCAGATATTTCAACAGTGAACATATTGTAAAATTTTGCGGGAGGGCAAGCGCCCTCCCATTGCATTTGCTGACATTAAAGAACGCGAACACGCACCACGGCCGGATGTTCGTTTATTTTGTCCGTGATTTCCGACCCAATCACCTCGTCAAGATCTATGATCGTGTACGCGTATTCTCCCCTGGACTTATTGATCATATGCTCCACGTTGATGTTGCGTTTCCCGATCAGGCCCAGGAAGGAATTGATCATATGCGGGACATTTTTATGCAGCACGCAAAGCCGGCAGACGCCAAGGCGCTCCAGCTCCGCGTTCGGGAAGTTCACGGAGTTTTTGATACTCCCGTCCTTAAGATAATTATAAATTTCCTTTGCAGCCATGATGGCGCATTTTTCTTCGCTCTCCGGCGTGCAGGCGCCGATGTGCGGCATGACCACCACATTGGGCTTTCCGATCAGCTTGGCGTTTGGAAAATCGGTCACATAGCAGGAAACCTTTCCGATATCAATGGCCGCGATCATCGCGTCGTCGTCAACGATCTCGGCTCTGGACTCGTTAATGATTCGGACGCCGGGCCTCATCCTGGCAAACGCCTCGGCGTTGAGCATATGATAGGTGTCGTCGGTATAGGGTACATTCAGGCTGATGTAATCACAGTTGGCAAAAATCATATCCAGCGAATCGGCGTTCTTCACCTCTCTGGACAGCATCCATGCGGAGGAAACGGATAGATAGGGATCGTAGCCATAGACCTCCATACCCAGATCCAAAGCGGCGTTGGCCACAAGCGCGCCCACAGCCCCAAGACCTATAACGCCCAGGGTTTTCCCGAATATCTCCGGCCCGATAAAAGCGGATTTGCTCTTTTCCACCAGATCCGGAATCTCGTCTCCCCTGTCCGCTATGGAGCGAACCCAGTCAATGCTCCCCAGCACGTCCCGGGAGGAGAGAATCAGCGAACAGATTTCAAGTTCCTTCACGGCCTCCGCGTTGGCCCCGGGGCTGTTGAACACGGCGATACCCTGCTCTATGCATCTTTCAAGGGGGATATTATTTACGCCGGACCCGGCCCGGCCTATGCAAAGCAGCTCCGGCCCGAATTCATATTGATGGAGATCCGCGGAGCGGATCAGCAGGGCTTCCGGATTTTCAACCGCCGGCCCCACCTCGCAGCCGCGCTTAATCAGTTCGCCGGTACCCAGCTCGGATATCGTATTCATTGTCTTTATTTTAAACATGGTGTGTTACCTCAAATTCTTTCATATATTCCGCCAGGGCCGCCGCGCCTTCAACCGGCATGGCGTTATACAGCGATGCTCGCATCCCGCCGGTCAGTCGATGCCCCTTCAGATTCAGAAGCCCCCTGTCCTTGGCATTCTGAATAAATTCGGCGTCAAGTGCCGCGTCACCCGTACGGAAGGTAATGTTCATATCAGACCGCGCGGCCTGATCCGCATGGGGTTTATACAGCCGGCTGTTGCCGAGCACGTCATAGATCAGCGCGGAGCGCACCTTTTTGCGCTCGGCCATCACGGTTACGCCCCCCTGGTCCTCCAGCCATTCCAGCACAAGCCCGAGAATGTATATACACCAACACGGCGGGGTGTTAAGCATGGAGTCCTTCTCAATCTGCTTTGCATAGCTCAGGATTTGCGGCGTATCGGGTCTTTCCCTGCCTGCGATTGCCTTGTCGATAATCACCACGGTCAGTCCGGCAGGCGCCATATTCTTCTGCGCTCCCGCATAGATCAGCCCGTATCTGGAAACCTCAACAGGGTGGGACAGCAGCTCGGATGACATGTCGCAGACAAGCGGGATCCCGGCCGTATCGGGGATATAGTCCCACGCAGTGCCGTAAACGGTATTGTTGGCGCAATAGTGGAAGTAGGCCGCGCCATCCGTAAGCTTCAGCTCTCCGGGGCGCGGGATGCCGCTGTGTCCCCCGGCCTTGGTTGAGGCGGCAATATGGACGCTGCCGTATTTTGCCCCTTCCTTAGCCGCGATTTCTGAAAAGTTGCCTGTCACCGCATAGTCGGCTATGCCGCCGTTCCCCATCAGGTTCATTGGCACGGCGGAAAACTGAGTGGTCGCCCCGCCCTGCAAAAAAAGCACTTCATGGGAATCGGGGACACTCAGCAGCTTTTTCAGCCTTTCCTTGGCTTCCGAAAAAATCTCGCCAAATGCCTTCCCCCTGTGGGACATTTCCATAACAGACATTCCGGAGCCATGCCAGTCTGACATCTCGTTCTTCGCTTTTTCAAGTACGGTAATCGGAAGAACAGCAGGACCGGCGGCAAAGTTGAACACCTTTTCCGACATATTGGACACTTCCCCTTTAAAATAATCCATTAATAAATTTTCGCTTCATTGAATTATATGCTATGAGACGCTCTGCGTCAAACAATATGGCCTACAAGCATTTCACCAGAAACACCAGTTATTTTTACGTTTTTGACAACACCCCGCAGGCGTTCTCCCACCGCGGACACAAGCGCATAATTATCCGCATGTCCCACGGACACGCCTTCGGCTTCCGTTTCGAAAAGAACCGGAAGCTCCGCTCCAATCTGACTATACAGATATGCGGTTTTCATTCTGTCCGCCGCCTGCTGGGCCTGGGCCGCGCGCCTTGATTTTACGGCATGTGTAAGTTGGCCCGCCATTTTATCCGCGGGGGTGCCGGGCCGCCGGGAATAGGGGAAAATATGCATGTCGGCAAAACCGCATTTGGTGATGAACGCCAGCGTTTCCCCGTGCTGCTCCTCTGTCTCACCGGGAAACCCGGTGATCAGATCGGCGGTTACGGCGCATCCCGGGAAATATTCCCGGATCAGCGTTACCGCTGAAAAAAAGCGCTCGGTGTCGTATTTTCGGTTCATCCGCCGGAGGGTCTCGTCGCATCCCGACTGGAGCGACAGGTGAAAATGCCGGCATACCCCGCCGGTTTTTTGAATCGCCCGGCAGAAATCCTCCGTCACGACGGTGGGCTCCAATGAACCCAGGCGAAGCCGAAGCCCGGGGGCCGCCCGGGAGATTGCGCAAACCACATCCGAAAGTCCCGGCCTACCCTCAAGATCCCTGCCGTAGGAGGCGATTTCTATACCTGTGACCACCAGCTCCCGGTATCCCTGGGCCGCCAGGGCCGCGGCCTTCTCCCCGGCTCTGGCCGGGGGCAGCGAGCGCACCCTTCCCCTGGCATACGGAATGATGCAGTATGTGCAGAAATTGGCGCAGCCGTCCTCTATCTTGAGATAGGCCCGGGCGTGGCCGGAAAATGCTCCGGCCGGAAGATCCTCAAACTCCCGGCGCTCAAAGGGCCTGTCCACGCTGACAATTCGCTCATGGCTGTCCAAGGCGTCCTCGATCGCCTCAACCAGCTTCACCCTGTCGCCGCTGCCGAATAAAACGTCGGCTTTAAGGCTCTCCGCCTTCTCGGCGTCGGTCTGGGCCCAGCAGCCGCAGACTACAGAAATTGCGCCCGGATTATCCTCCATAAGCCGCCTGACGGCCTGGCGCGATTTTCTGCCGCTCTCGGCGGTGACGGCGCAAGTGTTGATGATGACCACGTCCGCCTGCCCCTTTTGCCCTGGTTCGTGCCCTCGGGCCTGCAGAAGCGTTTCGATCGCCTGGGTTTCATATTGATTGACCTTGCACCCAAGGGTGGTTATAATATACTTCATAAAATACCTCATAAGGTGATGTAATGGAAATCTATCTTGATAACGCGGCGACCACAAAGGTCTGTGACGAGGCGGCCGACGCCGCCCTTGCTATGATGACGAAGGCATACGGCAACCCGTCTTCAACCCATGCAAAGGGGCGTGAAGCAAAAAAAGCGCTGGATCTTGCGCGGGCCCAGGTGGCCGATGCGCTGGGCTGCACGCCGGCCGAGCTGGTCTTCACATCCTGCGGCTCCGAAGCCGACAACTGGGCGATTATACGGGGCGCCGAATCCGCGCGGCGCCGGGGCGGCCATATCATCAGTTCCACCGTAGAGCACGACGCCGTGCGCAAAAGTCTGGATGCCCTTGAAAAGCAGGGCTTTGAAGTCACCAGGCTCAGCCCCGGGGCCGATGGAAGCCTGTCCGCCGGGAACGTCTTGGCCGTGCTGCGGCCGGATACGGTGCTGGTATCCCTGATGATGGTCAATAATGAGACAGGAGCGGTTACAGATATCGCAGACATATTCAGGAAAGTAAAAGACACCGGCTCACATACCCTTCTCCATACCGACGCGGTGCAGGGCTTTCTCAAAGTTCCATTCTCCGCAAAAACATTGGGCGCCGATATGATCAGCCTGTCGGGACATAAAATACATGCCCCGAAGGGCATCGGTGCACTGTACATCCGGGATGGCCTGAAAATCGCCCCTTATCTTATGGGCGGCGGCCAGGAGGAAGGACGCCGGGCCGGTACGGAGGCCATTCCGCTGATTGCGGCCTTCGGCGCCGCGGCGGCAGCGGGGAAAGCCCAGTTCCCTAAATCCGCGGCACACATGGCCTCTCTGCGGGGAAAAACCCTTTCCCGCCTGAAGGCCGAAATCCCCGGGCTGACGGCCGCGGCAGGCGGCGCGCCGCACATACTCTCCGTATCCCTGCCGGGGTACCGGAGCGAAGTCCTGATGAACTATCTCGAGGCCCGCGGAATTTTTGTCTCGAAAAGCTCCGCCTGCAAAAAAGGCGGGCGGAGCCATGTGCTCGAGGCCATGGGCCTTCCCCCGCGTGTGATTGACGGAACTATAAGGATCGGTTTTTCCCGATTTACAACGGAAGACGAAGTCAGGGAATTCTGCGGCGCGTTGCGGCAGGCCTCTGAAACACTGGCGCACACATAATCCTCGGGGCGGCCTTAGCCGCCCCGATTATTCTGCCCGGCCGGGCCGTCTTCCCCGCCGTCCTGATCTTTCCGCGCCCGGGGCGGCGGTTTATTATTCCTGCCCGGCTCCGCGTCCCCCGCCTGAGGCGGATCGTCAACCGCTTTCTTGCTCACCGGATCGAAATGGTTAAGATGGGTATATGCGGCGGTATCCGCCGGCAGGCCGTTTCTTTTCAGTTTTTTATCAACCAGCTTGGTAATGCCGGTATAGGTAACCACAAAAACAGGCACCCCCAGAAGCATTCCGGCAAAGCCGAAAAGCCCGCCGCCGAGAATGATCGAAAACATGACCCAAAATCCGTTCACACCGATGGACTCACCCAGGATTTTCGGCCCGAGGATATTGCCGTCGAACTGCTGAAGCACAAAAATGAACAGGACGAATTCAAGGCATTTGATCGGCGATTCTATCAGAATGATAAACGCCGCCGGAACCGCACCGATAAACGGTCCGAAAAACGGAATCACATTCGTCACGCCGATGATCACCGAAACAAGAACCGCATACGGCATGCCCATAAGCACGCAGCAGATGTAGCACAGCATCCCGATGATGGCGCTGTCTACAACTTTTCCGGAGATAAACCCCATAAATATTTTGTCGGTAAAGCGGATACCGTCCAGAATTTTATTGGCAAACGGCACTGAAAATATGCTGTAAATCAGTTTTTTAGCGCCTGTGCCCACAGCTTCCTTGTTAAACAGGATATAAATAGAAACAATCACGCCTACTACGACATAATATACGCCGCGTATGAAATAATAAACACCGTTGGTGATGTTGGTCACAAGGTTTGTCATCTGCGGCAGAAGGCTGGTTTTCATCCATCCGATCAGAGACTCCGACATGTCGGCAATGACGGTCACGAAGGTTTCCTCCAGCTGGGGATAATCCGCCAGAACCTTACTGACCCATTCGACGGTTTTATCATAATACGTGGTGCTGTTAAGCAGGAGATTCTCGATGCTGGAGTAGATCTGGGGCAGCACCATCCTCAGAAGCAGGAAAATGATCAGGATCATCAGGGCTTCGGATACAATAATCGCAGACCCTCTGGCGCTCACAAACCTCCAGCGCTCATTTTTGGGGAACAGCCGCGCCCCCATCCGGGCGAAAATCCTCTTTTCAAAAAAGCGCATCATAGGCCGGAGAAGATATGAGATGGCAAAGCCCCAGATAAAAGGACTGAGTATTCTGAATACCTTTGTCACGCCCGCATAGAAAATGGGCCAGCGTGCAATTGTGGCATACAGCACAATGCAGCCGGCGATCACGGCAAAAGCCGTAACGCCCCAATATATATACTGCTTTTTTCCCTCAAATTTTTTCACTAAGCGCCTCCGCCGGCTTCTTCAGTCTATTCTACCTTGACCATTTCGCGCCGTCAACATCAAAAAGCGACAAGTTATTCGCAAGCTTTGGATTATGTCAACCATTTTTGCATATTATAAGACTTTTTTCGACATTAATAGCTGTTGAAAACCCTGTTGAGAGTGTGCAAAACCTTGAAATCAGGTGACTTTTTCCAGATCAGCCAAAACATCAAAATTCATCCTCTTCGTGAATATCTCATAATGTTTGTATACCTGCCGGGTGGAATACGCAGACAGGTCTTCCGCATAGGCTTTTACAAAAAACGTGATGGAGTGATTCCCATGAAAAAGTCCGCGCGCTTTGCCCTTGCCCTCCTGCTTGTGTTGGCTCTGTCTTTGCCGGTCATGGCGATCGAGCCGGTTTCAGAGGACGCCATAAGCATATCCTCCCCCTGCGCAATTCTGGTGGAAAAAACCACCGGCACCGTGATTTATGAAAAAAATGCAAAAGAGCGCGGTTCGCCCGCCTCAGTAACCAAGGTCATGACGATGCTGCTCATTGCCGAAGCCGTTGACAGCGGACTCATAACGCTGGATACGATGGTTACCGCCAGCTCCAGAGCCGCCTCCATGGGCGGCAGCCAGATCTGGCTGGAGGAGGGCGAGCAGATGACGGTTTCCGATATGCTCAAATGCATCGCCGTGGTTTCGGCCAACGACTGCGCCGTGGCCATGGCCGAGCATATCAGCGGCTCTGAAAACGCTTTTGCCCAAAAAATGAACGCGCGCGCCCTGGAACTGGGCTGTGAGGACACCAATTTTAAAAATTGCACCGGCCTTTTCGAGGATCCAGAACACTATACCTGTGCCTATGACATTGCGATTATGTCCCGCGAGCTGCTGCTCCACGATTGGATAAAGGACTACACCACCATATGGATGGACACCGTGCGCAACGGAGAGTTTGGCCTGTCGAACACAAATAAGCTGGTATACTACTATGACGGCTGTACAGGCCTGAAAACCGGCTTTACCACCACCGCCATGTACTGCCTTTCCGCCAGCGCGAAACGGGACGGGGTAGAATACATCGCCGTTATCATGCATGGCAAGAGCATAGAAAGCCGCAACGACGATGCGAAAGCTCTGCTGAGCTATGGGTTCGCAAACTATACCCTCTGCCCGCTTCAGGCCGGAGGGGTTCTCCCTCCGGTGAGGGTGGAGCTGGGAAAAAGCGACAGCGTCCAGCCCCTGTATGCCGGCTCGGACGCCATACTGCTGGAAAAGTCCGTCGCCAAGGATATCCATTATTCACTGGATCTGGCGGAAAGCATAACCGCCCCCGTGAAAGCCGGAGACCGGCTGGGTACCCTGACCGTATATTCAGGCTCCGACATAACTGCCCAAGTGGCCTTGACGGCAGATAACGACGTTCCCCGCCTTTCAGTCTGCGGCATTTTCCTGCGTATGCTGAACATGGCCACATCTTCGGAATAAACATCCCCACTCTATTATCATTATCCTCTTTTAATCGGTTCATTATCCCCACCCTGAGGCAAAATATGCCAAATATCCCTTGTATTTTTCAGTGGCTGTAGTATAATGACTTTACTCTAACCGTAAGGAATGGGATAACATGATTAAGGTAGATTTATCCGGAGCAGCGCCGTTTTTTGATGCCGGAGGCCCCGACTACGCCGGAGCCGCGGCCGCCCACAGACACCTGGAGGAATTGGCCGCATCCGGCACGGATTTTACCGGCTGGCTGGAGCTGCCGAAGAGAATGGCGGGAGCCGAACTGAAAACCATCCTGTCCGCCGCTCAGAAGATCCGATCCCGTTCCGGCGCACTTGTGGTTGTTGGCATCGGCGGCTCCTATCTCGGGGCCAGGGGTGCCATTGAACTGCTTCGCCCCGTCCCCGCTCCCGGAGACCCGAAAATCTTCTTCCTTGGCAACGGGCTTTCTCCGGACTATGTATCCGACGTGATCGAAAGGCTGGGCGGCACTGATTTCGATGTGAACGTCATCTCAAAGTCCGGCACCACCCTTGAGCCCGCCCTGGGTTTTCGCATTGCCCGAACCCTGCTGGAGAAAAAATACGGCTCCTCGGCGAAAAAACATATTTTTGCCACTACGGATGCTTCCTCGGGTACCCTGCGCGCAATGGCCCTTGCCGAAGGCTGGGAGTGCTTCACGATCCCCGGGAACGTGGGGGGACGTTACAGCATTTTGTCAGCCGTTGGACTTTTGCCCATGGCCGTGGCGGGACTTGACATTGCCCGGATTATTTCGGCCGCGGCCGAAACCTTCGACCGGCTGAGCCTTCATAGCCCGGATAATCCGGCATGGCAATATGCCGCCGCCCGGCAGCATCTTTACCAATCCGGCCGCACCCTGGAACTTTTGGCCTGCTACGAACCTTCATTCCGCTTTATGGCCGAGTGGTGGAAGCAGCTTTTCGGAGAAAGCGAGGGTAAAAATGGCATCGGCCTTTTCCCAGCCTCCCTGGAATACACCGCCGACCTCCATTCAATGGGGCAGTACGTCCAGGACGGCCCGCGCAAGATGCTTGAGACGGTGGTATGCTTCGAGAGCTTCCGCCGGAAATTCCCCATCCCCTTCGGCATGGGCAACCCGGACGGGCTGAATTACCTTGCCGGCAGGGATCTGGGCGACGTATGCCGAGTGGCGGCCGAGGCCGTCAAGGCCGCCCACATCAGCGGGGGCGTGCCAAACATCGGCATCTCCGTGCCCATGAGGGACGAGGCCGGCCTTGCGCAGCTGATCTGCTTTTTCGAGTTTTCCTGCGCACTTTCCGGCTATATGTCGGGCGTGAACCCCTTCGACCAGCCCGGAGTTGAAGCTTATAAGAAAACAATGTTCAAAATGCTGGGAAAACCAGGGGTCTGATATGAACAGTATTTTAATTTTTTATTCATCTGTTGAAGTACCCTTTAAAAGATGGTAATCTGAAGCTGGGAAGCAGACTTCCCCATCAAACTAAGGAGTGTGGTCTACTATGGTCAAGGTAATAATGGGCCTGAAAGGTTCCGGCAAAACCAAAAGGCTCGTGGAACTCATCAGAGTGGCAATCAGCGAAGAGCACGGCGACGTTGTATGCATTGAAAAAGACAAAAACCTCACTTATGATATTCCATACCAGGCCCGGCTTATCCATGCAAGCGACTATGAAATTGGCACTTTCGAATTTATGAAGGGCTTTATAAGCGGCCTGTGCGCGGGAAACTACGATATTTGCCATATATTTATTGATAACTTCCATAAAATGTTCAACGCAGGCACAGAAAACCAGGTAGTTGAATTCCTTGGCTGGCTCTCGGCTTTTGCAAAAAAGGAGAGTATCCGATTTACGATAACAATGACCGCCGACCCGCAGAGCGCGGGTGAGGAGATCCGAAAATATATAATCCAGTAGTTGCGCGGCAAAAATAAATCGGCGTATGCAGCCTGCATACACCGATTTATTTTAGCTCCGGACCTCTTTCCGGAACCTTAAAGCTCCCTGTACATGGCAGGCGCGTCGGATTTTGTGACGCGCTCGTCCGCCGAAAGCACCTCTACTTTGAGACGGCGCTGGCCAAAAGCGATTTCCAGCACGTCTCCGGGCTTCACGTCGCAGGAAGCCTTCACCGTTTTCCCGTTCACGGATACCCTGCCGCCGTCACAGGCCTCGTTTGCCACCGACCGCCGTTTTATCAGGCGCGAAACCTTTAAATACTTGTCGATTCTCACGGCACACCCCCTTAATCATTCAGCGCCGGCCCATATTCGGAAGCATGCAGCCACGTTGAAAGCTGAACCATCACGGGGTCCAGGCTGTCCAGGCTGTAAGGCGTTTCCATGCTCCGGAAAACGGTACAGGATTCATTATCCTCGGGCAGCATGACAATCACCTTAGTCCCCTGTCCCTGCCTGCTTTCAATCACAATGGAGCCGCAGTGCCTTTCGGCTATGCATCTGGCGACGCTGAGCCCTATCCCCGCGCCGGAGGCTGTTTCAACCAGAGTTTTGTTTTCTCTCCATCGGCAAAACACCGTCGAAAGAATTTCGGGCGGTATGCCGGGACCATTATCCTGAATCATCAGAATAAGTCGGTTGCCGGATTTACTGAGGGTCACCTTGACCCGGCCGCCCTTTTCAAGTGAGATCAGGCTGTTCGAAAGCAAATTTAAAAACATCTGCTCAAAAAGTTCCCTGTCCACAACAGCAAAGCAGGACTTTAGCCCGCATTCGAAAGTGACCGATATCCCACGCTTTTCCCCAAAAAACGCCGCGGCCTCCACAAGACCGGCACAAAACGCCTTCAGCTCAATTGTAACCGGCAGCCATGGGATTTCCCCCTTGTTTACCGCGTTGACCACCGAAAGATTTAGAAGAAGGCGGCGAAGTTGGTTATGACTGTGCTCAAGCACGGAGGTACAGGTCATCAGTTTTTCATCGCCGTATTCTTCCGTAAAAGCGGAAAGCCGTTCCACGGCCAGCTTAATATTGGTAATCAGCGTACGCATCGGCGCGATAAGGTATGCGTCCGCATCGTTCGACAGCGGCTCGGGTTCAAAGTGCAGCATATAGACCCGGATATCGTTCAGTACCGATACCGAAACAGCGGCGTTTTGATCAAAAATCACCCCGGAGGAAACAAATGTCTCAGCAGTTACATTCAAGATATGCTCCGGAAGAATCAGCAGCGCCGGTTTACCCGTGCTGTCGCTTCCCGCCTTCTCAATCGCGGCGGGATTCATGAATACAATAATAGCCTTCCGAACGCCTATTACAGCATCTCTCGAGAGGGAGAACAATGCCGCCAGGCCAGGGACCGGATCATCCATGCCTACCTCCTGGTTTATTTATAAGTGATGATAGCAAATTTAATTGAAAAATACAATAGTTTGTCGAAAACTGAAGGACAACATTGCCTGCAGATACATCAATATGATATGCTGTTGCCGGCAATACAGTTACGCCAAAATCCGGCAGCGCAGGCGGTTCATACCGAACGTTTATAACATTTGAAATATGGTATTGCTATTTGGCCCTATTGGGCGTAAAATAATCGCGGCACGACGGCGAATTAAATTAAACAATGTGATTTAACGAATTCTATGGAGGGACTCGCATGGGTATTAAAATAGGAATCAATGGCTTCGGCCGCATAGGACGCCTGGTCTTCCGATCCGCCATCACCCGCGGCGATGTGGAAATCGTCGGCGTCAACGCCCCTGATAAAACTCCGGATCAGCTGGCGTATGTCACCAAGTACGACACCGTACACGGCCGCTTCCCCGGCGCGGTCGAATACGAGTCCGGAGACCATCCGGCGCTCATAGTCGACGGAAAACGCGTTCCGCTTCTGAATTCCCGCATCCCGGCGGAGCTGCCTTGGCGGGAGCTGGGCGCGGAATACGTGCTGGAATGCACCGGAAAATTTCTGACCACGGAAAGCGTCCAGGATCATCTCCAGGCCGGCGCACAGGTGGTCATACTTTCCGGGCCTTCAAAAGACAACACCCCCATGTTCGTGTGCGGCGTCAATCTGGACAAATACACGCCGGATATGCAGGTAGTTTCCAACGCCTCCTGCACCACCAACTGCCTGGCTCCCCTTGCAAAGGTGATTCACGATAATTTCGGCATCGCCGAGGGACTGATGACCACCATACACGCGGCAACCGCATCTCAGAACGTGGTGGATAATTACAACAAGAAAAACTGGCGTCTCGGCCGCTCCTGCTTCGATAACATCATTCCCACCACCACCGGCGCGGCAAAAGCCGTGGGCAAGGTCATTCCCGAGCTGAATGGGAAGCTTACCGGCATGGCCCTTCGCATCCCCACGGCGGACGTTTCAATCGTTGACCTGACTTGCCGACTGGAAAAACCGGCTTCCTACAAAGAAATCTGTGCCGCGGTCAAAAAGGCCGCCGAAGGTGAGATGGCGGGCGTCCTCAGCTATACGGAGGACAAGGTCGTTTCCTCAGATTTCCGCACCGCTTCTCACACCTCCAACTTTGACGCAGACGCCGGACTGGCGCTGAACGATAATTTCGTCAAGCTGATCAGCTGGTATGATAACGAATGGGCCTTTTCCTGCAAAATGGTAGACCTGGCAATCCATATCGATTCGGTCCGCCATCCCAAAAAGCAGGCTTAATTATCATTACGTAATTTCAAGGGAATGGTAAGCATTCCCTTGATTTTTTCATTTTTATAGTGTAAAGTGATCAAACGGTTTAGCAATATAAAGGGGGGATACCCGTTGTCCGAACCCAAAAAGCAGAATTATCTCCACGGCGCGACGATTCTCGCCGCCGGGATCATTATCATGAAAATCCTGGGCGCGCTCTATAAAATCCCTATCGGCAATATTATCGGCGATGAGGGTTATGCGCATTTTCTTATTGCGTATAATATGTACAGCGTGTTTCTCACCTTAGCTACCGCCGGACTTCCCGTCGCCCTTTCCCGGATGATATGCGAGGCACATACCCGCGGCCGGATCATTCAAGCGCGCCGCACGTTCAGCGTCGCCTGGTGGACGTTTCTGGTTCTGGGCGTTTTCTGCTCCATCGTCATGTACCTGTTTCCCACCGAGCTGGCTGCTATGCTCAACGATGTGGAAGCGGCGCAAAGCATCTGGGCCCTCTCACCCGCCGTACTGCTCGTCTGCCTGACCAGCGCATACCGCGGCTATTGCCAGGGCAGGGAAAACATGATCCCCACGACGGTGGGCCAGGTGCTGGAGGTTCTGGTAAAGGTCGTCATCGGCCTGGCTCTGGCCTGGTATCTTGTCCGGCTGGGCAAGAGCACCCCCGTGGCCTCCGCGGGCGCCATTTTCGGCGTGACCGCAGGCGGCCTGGCAGCCTTCGTATATATGTTCATTTATAAGAAACGTAACTATCCCGCGGCGGCCGTGTCCGCGCCGGACGTGCCGGACAGCCGCGGAAAAATCCTTGGGGATCTGCTCCGCATCGGCATTCCCATAACCCTGGGTTCCTCGGTCCTGACTCTGATCAACCTTCTGGACAGCGGACTGAGCATGGGCAGGCTGCAGAGCGCGGCAGGCGTCTCCTATGAGACGGCCAAGGTCCTGTATGGCGTATACGGCAAGGCGCAAACCCTTTATAATCTTCCCCCAACCTTTATTACCCAGCTGGCCATCAGCCTCGTCCCGGCTATTTCGGCCCGCATGGTGATGCGGGACCGCCTCGGGGCCGCCAGAATCGCCGAAAATTCCATGCGCATTTCCGCAATTATCGCCCTGCCCATGGGTGTCGGCCTTTCCGTGCTGGCGTATCCCATCATGAACGTCCTGTACCCCAACAGCAACGCGGCCGGGCCGAGCCTGCTCTTCATACTCGGAATCGCGTCCTTCTTTGTCAGCATGGCGATATTGATGAACGCAATTCTCCAGGCCCACGGCAACGAGATCTACCCCGTATATTCCATGGCGGCCGGCGGCCTCGTAAAAATCGTAATAAACTGGTTTCTCGTAGCCAGGCCGGAGCTGAACATTGTCGGCGCGCCCATCGGCACAATCGGCTGCTATATCGTGATGTGCGTCATGGACTATGCCTTTTTATGCAAGTGCCTTGAGAGAAGGCCTTCTCTGGGCAAGATTCTGCTCAAGCCCGCCCTCAGCAGCGCCGCAATGGGCGTGACGGCATGGGCGGTTTATGCCGGTATGTCGTCTCTCCTGGGCGGCCCGGAAATGGGCAGGCTGCAGATGGCCGCGGCAATGGCCGTTTCCATATTTGCCGCTGTGATCGTTTATGCTTTTGCTGTGATTCTGACCCGGGCGATTACCGCGGAGGACATGAAGCTTATCCCAAAAGGCGACAAATTGGCAAAACTGCTGAAAATTGGGTAACATAACAATAAACCTTGAATTATCAAGGGCTTTTTGAAAAAACTACTTGCAGAAAGAATGAGAGTATGGTAGATTTTGTGTGCAAAGAAAACTATGTTCTTGAGGACTATATTTCCCTGATCGCGTATCTTCGCTCCGAGAAGGGCTGCCCTTGGGACAGGGTGCAGACTCATGAAAGCTTAAAGCGCAATCTGATGGAGGAGGCCTATGAGGTCTGCGAGGCTATTGACGAGGGAGATCCGCTTCACCTGCGGGAGGAACTGGGCGACCTGCTGCTTCAAATCATCTTCCATGCCAGCATTGAACAGGACACCGGCGGCTTTACTATGGACGACATCGCGGATGCGTCCTGCAAAAAGCTGATCTTCCGCCATCCTCACGTATTTGGCGACGCCCCCGCCGGCACCCCGGATCAGGTACTGGATATCTGGGAACAGATCAAGCGCAAGGAGCGGGCGCAGAAAACCTCCGCCTCGGCCATGGACAGTGTGCCCCGGGGTCTTCCCGCCCTTTGGCGCTCCGAAAAAATTCAGGCAAAGGCCGCCAAGGTCGGCTTTGACTGGCCCGACGTCTCCGGCGCTATGGACAAGCTCCGGGAAGAGGCTGACGAACTTCAGCAGGGAATCGACGCCGGAGACCTCCCGAATATCCAGGAGGAACTGGGGGATATCCTTTTCGCTGTGGTCAATGTTGTGCGCTTTTTTGGTCTTGACCCGGAAAAAACCCTGCATAAGTCCTGCGAAAAATTTATTCGCCGCTTCCGTTATCTTGAGGAAGGCGCCGCGAGGCTCGGAAAAGAGCTTTCGGCCATGAGCCTTGGCGAGATGGAAGAGATTTACCAGCAGGGCAGGCACGAGCTGGAAGGTAAGGAGCCCGTGCCCTTCAAACCGTAAGAAATTTGCCTTTCCGCTCAATACCGGCAATTTTCTATATCAGACTTTTACTCTACAGAAATTTCAGGAGGAATATGAATGAACAAAGCAGAACTTATCGCGGCTGTGGCCGAGAAGGCCGGCTTTTCCAAGAAAGACACCGAGAAAGTCATAAACGCCACCTTCAACGCCATCACCGATGAACTTGTTGCCGGCGAAAAGATCTCGCTTGTCGGTTTCGGCAGCTTTGACGTGAAGTACCGCGGCGAGCGCATTGGCCGTAACCCCAAGACCAAGGAAGAAATCAAGATCCCCGCTTCCCGCGTCCCCCAGTTCAAGGCCGGCAAAGCCCTCAAGGAGATTGTCGCGAAGTAAGCTACCTCCTCTCCATGAACGAACAGGAATTTAACGCCGATTAAGAGGCATGGCTTTCGCCGTGCCCTTTTTTATTCCGCGGCGGCAGGGTCATCCGCCCAGAAAGAGCCTTTTCCCGTTTTCCAGGGTGATGGCGGCGATCTCCTCCGGGGCAACCCCCTTCACCTGTGCGATTTTTGCCGCCGTAAAGCGCAGTGTAGACGAATCGTTCCGCTCGCCGCGGTGAGGTGCAGGCGTCAGATACGGGCTGTCCGTCTCGATGAGTATCCGGTCCAGCGGGCAGACCTCCAGGGATTCGATGGCCCTTCTGGCGTTGCCGTAGGTCACCGGCCCGTCAAAGCCCAGATACCAGCCACGGCGCACAAGCTCGGCCGCCATCTCGGCGCTGCCCGAATAGCAGTGTAACACGCCCCTTATTCCCGGAAACTGCGCTATGATCTCCAGGCAGTCCCCGTGGGCCTCCCGGTCATGGATAATCACGGGAAGATCAAGCCCTTCCGCCAGAGCCATCTGCGCGGCAAACATGTCGCGCATAACCGCCTTTTTGGTCTTGTCCCAGTAATAATCCAGCCCGATCTCGCCGATCGCGACCACCTTCGGCAGCGCAGCAAGTGTCCGCACGGTATTGATGCTCTCCGCCGTCCAGCTGCTCCATTCCCCCGGATGCCAGCCGACCGCCGCGTACAGGAAAGGGTACAGCTCCGCAAGCTCCGCCGCCGTCCGGGACGAGGCCTCGTCACATCCGGGATTAATCACATACGCGATGCCTTTGGCCGGCAGTGATTCCAGCAGCTCATGCCGGTCGGAATCGAAAGCGTCGCTGTCGTAATGTGCATGGGTATCGAAAAACATGTCGTTTACCTCCGTGCCAATTAAACCATATCGGCTTGTTGCGCGCAACAGATAATCATGATAAAATGTACTATTATGAAAAACTGGCAGACGTGGCTCACGGACAAGTACATCTGGCTCATGCTTCTCATCTTTCCGCTCTGGACGGGCTTTAGAGGCTATGAGGCGCTGACGGTTTCAAAATTTGCGTTTTTTGCCGCCGCCACCGGGCTTTGGCTTGCCGCTCTCGCCGTCTCCGCCGTTATCGCAAGGCCCACTTTGCCCGTAAGCCGCCCGTGCCACCCGGCGGCCGCCGCTTTCATGCTGGCCGCCTGCCTGTCCGCGCTTTTTTCCCCTTACGGAACCCGCGTCTTGCTAGGCGCCTCCCGCTATGACGGGCTGCTGACGCTTTTGCTCTACGGCGGGATCATGATTGGCGTCTCGGCCTTCGGCAGGCCGCGCAGGGCATATGTATACGCCCTGGCCGTCTCGGCCACAATCTGCTGCATGATCGCGTTCTTGCAGCTTTTGGGCGGCAATCCCCTGGGCCTGTTTCCCGGTGATTACACCTATTACGACTCCGGATATAAATACAGCGGCGCTTTCCTCGGCACCATGGGCAACACCAATGTGCTGGCCGCCTTTTTTTGTCTTTGCATCCCCCTGTTCGCCGGGCTCGGCGTCCTCTCCCGGGACAGGCGTGACAGGCTGCTGCTGATTCCCGCCGCCCTGTGCCTTTTGATTCTCATCTTCTCGGGCGTATCCTCCGGGATTCTTGCGGTGGGCCTATGTGCCCTGCTCCTGCCGCCCTATCTCGTATTTTTGCGCTCCGGCCGGGGAAGGCCGGCGCACATCTGCTGCGCCGCCTGTGCATCCGCGGCCGCAGGCGCCCTGGCTGCGATATTCTTCTGGCCGGGCACTGAGGGCACCATGTATGAGCTGTCTCAGTTTCTGCACGGGCATATAGACGATTCGTTCGGCTCCAGCAGAATCCTGATCTGGCGCGAAACCCTGGGCGTCATTGCCGAGCGCCCGCTGCTGGGCGGAGGCCCGGACACCCTTACCCTGCGCACTGATCTGGACTTTTCCCGATATGTGACAGAAACCGGCCTGACCCTCAAAACCCATGTGGATAACGCCCACAACGAGTATTTGAATTATCTCGTCAACATCGGCGCCGCCGGTTTTGCCGCCTATCTGTCCGTAATCGCCGTCTCTCTTTCTTCATGGCTGCGGAAACGGCGGGGCACGCTGATCCCGGCATTGGGCTGCGGACTGGTTTGCTACTGGATACAGAGCTTTTTTGGTCTGGGCCTTTGCCTGGTCGTCCCCCTGGTGTGGATATTTATGGGGCTTGTGAACACCCCTTCGGAGGAATAACATCTTGGACAGCACAAAAAAGCGCCGCACGGCGGCTCCGGACATTTTGAAGCTCATCGCCTGCTTCGGCGTTATTATCATACACGTTTCCGGTCATGGCGTCACAGATTATCCCCTGGGCTCCGCCGGCTGGCTTTCATGCACCTTCTGGGATTCCGCCGCGCGTTTCGCCGTGCCCGTGTTCTTCATGTGCACAGGTTCCCTCATGCTGGACCCCGCGCGAAGCCTGACCCCGAGGCTTATCTATCGGAAGTATTTCCTGCGGGTACTGTGGATACTCCTGTTTTGGGCCTGGGCTTATTATATCTTCACCGTTCTTGGCCAGTATGTCCTGACAGGCTGGTATGAGCCAAACGGTTTTATGAATTCCATCCTTCAGGTTCTGCGCTTCAACCACCACCTGCACCTTTACTATCTGCAAATGCTCCTTCTGCTGTACATCTTTCTGCCGGTTATGCGGGTATTTGTCCGGGCTGCCGGCGAGAAAGAGCAGCGCTATGGTGTTACGATCTGGCTGATATTCGGTATAGCCCTGCCTCTGCTGCGGAAGTATTATCCGTTCAAATGGTTCGGCGGCATGATCGGCTTTACTGAAATCAACATGGCCTATTCCGCCCTGGGATACGCACTTCTGGGCTGGGTCATGGGTTCCCGCCCCCCGGAGCGCAGGCGTCTGCCCTTTTATTCTTCCCTCTTTCTTCTGGGCTTTGCCCTTACCTTTGGCGGCACGGTCGCCGCATCCCTCCTGTCCGGCACGGCCGTTCTGGACTTCATGGAGGGGATGTCTCCCGGCCCCGCTCTGATGGCCGCCGGAATCTTCGGCGGAGTGCATATTCTGGCCGACGGCAAGGAGAGCACCCCGCGCTCCGCCAGGTTAACAAAGGCCACCTTCTGCGTCTATCTCATCCATCATTTCTTCATCATGGTCTTCCGACACGTGGGCATTGACGTTTTTCTCTTTGCCCCCATTGTGGAAATCCCGCTTGAGACGGCGGTGGTGTTCGCTTTGAGCATGGCGGGCTGGCTGGTGCTTTCACGCATCCCCTTTGTCAAGGATCATTTGATATAACGGAGGATTTCCCATATGGACTCATTCGCTGAAAAAAAATTAACTGATTTTATGCAGCAGCTGGCCTCGTCGGCCCCCTTTCCCGGGGGCGGAGGCGCCGCCGCCCTGTCCGGAGCCATGGGAGCGGCATTGGGCTGCATGGTCTGCAGGCTGACATTGGATAAGCCCAGCTACGAAGACGCGAAGCCATGGATTCTCGGCGCCCTTGAAAAATTCGAGGAGCATCGGGCCGAAATGCTCGCCCTCATCGACGGCGACGCCGCGGGCTTCGAATCCCTGTCGAAGGCCTGGGCCATGGCCAGAGACGATCCCGCCAGAGCCGCGAAGGTGGAGGGCGCCCTTTGCGCCGCCTGCGGCGCGCCCATCGGCGTAATTGACGCTGCGCTTCAGACCCTCGGCCTGCTGGCGGAATTGGCCGGCTTGGGGATAAAATCCGCGATTTCCGACGTGGGCGTCGCGGCGGAGCTGTGCAAGGCCGCTATTTTCGCGTCTAAGCAAACCCTGTTCATCAATGCCGCCCTAATGAAGGATAAGGCCTGCGCGGCAGAACTCAGGGAAAAGTATTATGCCGCCGAAGCCCGTTGCATGGCCGCGGCTGAAAAAGCCGTCTCGACGGCAGCGGACAGAATCGGCTGAGCTGCACAGCGCGAAAATAACCGTCCCGCCGGGTGGCGGGACGGTTATTTTTCAGTGATCGGCTTTGCCTTTTCCTTTGTCTGCTTGGCTTTGCCCTGAAGCTCAGGAACGGGCGGCGCATCGTTTTTGGGAAAGTGTGTTTTGCGGTTGCTTTCCGTTCCGTGGGGCGCTTTGGGGCTGGGCCGACGCATACCTGCTTTAGCCATGGGTTTCTCCTAAACGTCGTTATTGGGAATTGATTTCTTTTTAGCGTTGGAATTTTGATTCTGGTTTTCCCGGGTAATCGGGGTCTGTCCGTTGGCTTTCCGCAATCTGGCCTTCTTATTGTCGGGCTGACTGTCCTTGGGCATTGGATCACCTCAGTGACAGTATGCCCGGAAAAACCGCCATTAATCTCCGGCAGCGCCTATGTCCTTTTCCGAAAATCAGGCTTATACTCACATGCACTTCGGCGGCTCTGCCGCCATAACCGCCAAAGTATCGCCCAACTGCGAAAACAGCAGCGCCATAAACCCGATCTCCTCCGCCGATTTATCCTGCGCGATTGCAATCGCAATGGCCGTTACCGCCGCCGCCCATTCACACGATGTCACTCAAACCACCTCTGGTTTTATTATACGCATGCCGCGGGATGGCGACCAGTCTTAAACCCGGCCAAAAAGAATACGCGCCGCCCAAAGGCGGCGCGTATTTTCAGCCTATCAGCCTTTTACTCTGACAATACAGGTGGCGCTCACACCGAAGCTCTCGGCGGTTATCGTCGCCGTTCCCGCGCCGACACCGGTAACAAGGCCGGTATCGTCAACGGTGGCAACGGTCTCATCGGAAATCGACCAGGTGACCTCCGCGGTCACATCCCACGGATATACCGAAGCCATAAGCTGCGTCGACGCGCCGACGTTCATCGAAAAATCGGTCTTTTCCTCGCCGTAATATGTGATTTCCACGTCTGTCACCGTCGGCGTCGGAGCTGGCGTCGCTGTCGGGCTGGGCGTGGGAATCGGCGTGCTGGAGACCGGCGGCAGCGTGGGCGGCGGCGTTTGGCCGACACCGCTGTTCAGGCTGGTGCTGACCAGAACGATCACAGCCAAAATAACGGCCCCAAGCAGGATTGCGCCGAATATCATCTGCCATTTCGTCCCAGTGCCGGCTCGTCTCGCGGCATCGGTGCCGGGATTCATGGCCGGCGTTGGGGACGGCACCCTGTCGCTGGATTTAACGCGCCGGGTACCGCAATATGGGCAACGGCTGTGAAGGCCGGAATACTGACGCCCGCAGCGGCGGCAGGTTAGACGGGGAATAAAACCCATGTGAGTTCCTCCGTTTCTTGGAAAAGTAAAACTATGCGCAGCAGCATATTCCTTACTAACATAATAGTACTCTTTCCGGCGATATTCGTCAAGCACCACTTGGTAAATACTGCCTCACAAAAACACGCGGCGAACTCAGTTGGCTCTTACTCCTAAAAACTCGATCATTTTTTGTTCGCCGGTCAGGGCGTCCACAAATACCACAACATCCTCGTCCTCGCTGCTCTTGCAGGTGATCTCATAGCAGAAATACTCCTTCGTCCCGGCCATGTGGGTCAAAACCAACCGCGAATCAACAGGTTCCAAAGAATCTGGAAGGGCATTTGCAGCATCCTCAGGGGAAACCGCCGGCGTCAGATCCCTCTCCTTATGGTTTTTCAGATATTTATCCGCCATCATCGAACAGACCTTGCCGTCATCCAGCGCCACTGATACCATGATGATATCGTCCAGGCAGAGGACGCCGTTCTGGCTATAGATAAAACTCAGCTCGCAGATGCCGCCTTCAATCTGGCGCGACAGCTCCTTCATGTTATCATAGCCGCGTTCGGCCAAAAACTCCGCCGCCGTGGCCGCGGCCTCATCCTCAGTGACATTACCGCTTTCCGGCCTGTGCGAGTTTGACCATTTCGCAACATCCCCCGACTTTTTTGTTACGGCAATCTGCTCCTCCTCACCCTGCTCCGTGGACAGGCTGAAATACAGGCATGGAAGCCCGTTGTCGGATTTGCCGGCAAGAGTCAGTCGCTGCTCCGGAACCCCAAGAAACAAAGCCGCGGTCCGTTTCGCCTTCGCGTCCGATATCTCCTCTGCCTCGCCTTCCCCATCCTCAGGCGAAGAGAGGGCTCCGTCATAAATCAGCTCCGGGAAATCCGGCATTTTTTCTTCAA
>ENA-UOOR01001159-UOOR01001159.1-fermentation-metagenome-genome-assembly--contig:-NODE-1159-length-32675-cov-4.730227_pt1 | contig 32675 bp, 31 predicted proteins | sample MGYA00245780_ERZ724029 | MGnify/ENA primary metagenome ERZ724029 (study PRJEB28704, sample SAMN03018315) | fermentation metagenome | biome: anthropogenic terrestrial biome; feature: soil; material... | reverse complement strand
AGCACAGCCTTTGCAGCCTGTACAGTTCTTTTCTCTTTGCATGCCGGTCATTATTCCTCCAAACAATTGCCATTATCCTAGTTTGCTAAAAGTATATCACAAGTTTTTATGATATTCCACGACGGCATAGACCTTCCCCATATCGGCTCATACTGGCAAAAAGCCGTCATTGATGTTATAATTCTCTTGGCATCATATGGGATATGACCCAGACGGTTTTCGTCTTTCGACTACTTTTTAAGCCGCACCGACAGACTATCTTCGCGAAAAAAGAGAAGGCTTTTTCTCATTTTTATATTCATGATTGAAGGACAAAATGTACCCTGGGAGGCAAGCATATGGATATTATTTGTGTAGGTGAAATGTTAATTGATTTCCTGCCCGGTGATGAAAGCGGCGTTTATATCCGCAAGGCCGGGGGCGCACCGGCCAACGTGGCCATTGCGGCATCAAGAAACGGCCTTAAATCCGGCTTTTGCGGCCGGGTAGGCGATGACGACTTTGGAAGATTCCTGTTTGACACCCTCCGGGATAATGGCGTTGCCATTCTGTGCCCGGATGTGGTCAAGGAGGCTGTGACCACCATGGCTTTTGTGACCCTGAGTGCGGATGGCGACAGGAGCTTTACCTTTGCAAGAAAGCCGGGCGCCGATATGTTCCTGACCCGTGACCATGTGGACCGGGCGCAGGTGGTAAAATCCAGGATCATTCACGCGGGTTCCTGTTCCCTATCCAAAGACCCGGCGGCGGATGCCACGGTATACGCTATGGAACAGGGGAAAAAAGCCGGGAAACTGGTAAGCTTTGATGTAAACTATAGAAATGTTATGTGGGATGACAACCTGCAGGCCGCTACGGCTGCTGTGCAGAAAATCCTGCCGGCAATAGATCTGCTGAAAATTTCCGAAGAAGAGACCGGCATGGTTGGCGGTGAAGAAAACATTACCGCCATGGCAAAAGAGAATGGCATCAGTGTAGTAGTAGAGACTTTGGGCGCAAAAGGCGCGCGCTGTTACTGGAAAGGGCAAATCATCAACATCCCGGGCATGAAAGCGACATGCGTGGACGCCACAGGCGCCGGCGATGCCTTTTGGGGCGGCTTCCTGGCATATCTGATAAATCATGGCGTCGAGACGCCGGACGATTTGACAGAGGAGATATTGATGGAAGCACTGCGTTACGGCAACATCGCCGGTTGGCTCTGCGTGCAGAAAAAGGGCGCCATCGAGTCCCTGCCTACTACGGCAGAGATCGAGGCAATCAAAAGAAAAATGGACCTGGGTATTTAAACTGTATTATCCGTTACTATTTAAGTCCTCAGGCGCTTTTTCACTCGCCATTTTTATAATGGATTCCATCTGGTTTCTGATATGGGCCTCGGCAAGCTCAGCGGCCCGGGTGTTATCGGCATTCCGAATGGCACTCAATATTTCTTCATGCTCTTTAAGGACATTTTCGGCTATATTGGTATCTGTCAGGTAAATCACCCTGAAACGGTACACATGCTCCCGCAGCGAAGTGGCAACACTAATGAGGCGCAGGTTTCCTGAAATGGTGTAAATCATATCATGGAACTCCACATCCTTGCGGATCGCGCCTTCAATATTTCCCTTTTCCACATTGGCCACATATTGTTTGTGTATCCCTTCAAGGGATTTTATCTGTCCAGGCTCTATGTGTTCGGTGGCAAGACCGGTGGCCAGCTTATCCAGGGCGCAGCGCACCTCCAGAACATCCATCATGTCCTTGATGGACAGCTGCGAAACATGGGTTCCTTTTCTGGGAACCATGGTGACAAGCCCTTCCGCTTCCAGTCTCCTGATGGCCTCCCTGACCGGAGTTCTGGAAACACCCATCTGTTCGGCCAGCGACACTTCCATCAAGCGCTCACCAGGCTTAATATCGCCGCTGACTATGGCCTTCCGCAATGTTTCAAAGATAACATCTCTAAGCGGCTGGTAACTATCGAGTTTTAACTTAGGTACTTTAACCATTGTGCTTTACTCCCCTTTACCTATAGTTTGGCAATGACAGACATATTGATAATTTTTTAACAAGTGATTTGTCGCAAAATCGGCCTGTCCTCCGGTTTCAAATAAACCAAAAACGGTGGGCCCGCTGCCGCTCATGCGGCTTCCAAGTGCACCATATTCCAGAAGATGATCCATCATCCTCTGCAGCTCCGGATATTTCCGGACCGTTACACTTTCCAGTACATTTCTCATTCCCTTTGCAAGGGCATGTATGTCAAAATCAGTGACAGCACCAATCAGCTTTGAAGTATCGGGTCTTTCCCCTAGATTGCTCAGCTTAAGATTTTTGTAAACCCATGGAGTAGATACAGGAAATGACGGCTTTATCAGCACTATATGGACACCTGCCAGATCGGGAAGCCTGGTCAGTTCATTTCCAATTCCTCTTGCAAGCTGGGTGCCGCCCTCCAGACAAAAGGCCACGTCCGACCCAAGATTTTTGGACAGCCGCACAAGTCCTTCCGCATCAAAAAAGCTGCCATACAGCTTATTTAAAGCCTTGAGAACTCCTGCTGCGTTGGTGCTTCCCCCCGCAAGACCTGCGGACACAGGAATCCTTTTTTCGATGGTTATTGCCGCCCCCGCCTTATGAGGATATTCTGAAAAAAAAGCCTCCGCCGCCTTCCAGGCGACATTTCTCTGATCATTGGGAACATATGGCTGGGCGCATTGGATTGAGATGCCTTCAGGCCTTTTCTTGACGGTGATGGTATCGCAAAGATCTAGCGACTGCATGATCATTTCAACGGTATGGTAACCATTTTCCAGGCGTTCGGTCACGTCTATGGAGAGATTGATCTTTGCCGGGGTTAAAATTGTTATTTCGTTCATAATCCACCACCTGGTCATTTCTAAGTATATTATATACAAAAGACATATAAAGTGCAATAAAAAGTGCCTGATTGAAAGTTTTCAGGCACTGAATGCTCTTTTATAAATACACAAACAACAGGGACGGTCCTTTGCTTTACAACAAGAACCGCCCCTTTTTACCGGTTTTACATAATAAACAGCCGTTTTCCTACCTCAGGTTTTGCCTCCGCTTCCAGGCCGTTATCAGCAGCCAGGCGGGAAACGGGAATCCTGTAATTCTTTGCAATGCTCCACAGGGTGTCATTGGGCTGGGCAAAGTAAAGGATAATGGGAGCTTTACGCATTCCCTCATATTTTTCAGCCTGGAGGGAATCGGCGCATATGATCTCTTCTGTCTTTACGGCACGCAGCTTGATTTTAATCCTAATCATAAGCTCAATGGAATCGCCGCCGGAAATATCAAAACGGACATCTTCTATGGCAAAGCAGGACTGAACCACTTGCCACGCCCCGTTATCGGGCAGAACAAAAGTCTGCGTAAAAGGAAGCTCAAAGCTTTGGCTTTGAATTCTTTTCTCTTCGGTGCAATAGACTGCGTCAACGCCCACCGTACCCTGGACGCTGATATTTTTTTCGCTTACTTTAGATGCAATATTCCGCTCATTGGCGCAGACCAGCAGGACCTCTTTGAGACGGTCCCCTTCTATGTCCAGATGAATGCGCTGGTTGATCTCACAGGTCTCACAGAACTCCTTCTCATCGGTTACAATATTCAAGGGGGTCTTATTAAGGGCCAGATTAAAATCAATGGAATAGGCATCGTCAATGAGGACCTCTTCTTCATGGGCCATGACCTGAGCATCAATTTCCACCTCCATATTGACCGAGATTTGAGTATTCAGACCGTCATTGTCTTCCATAATCTCAAACTCCCAGCTCTTTAAAACACTGGTGGTGAAAACCTCCGCATCGGGCGCCGTCTGAATTCCTGTCGGTGTTTTGACAGGGAACTCCAGCACCACTGATTCAATACTTTCGTCCATGGTATCGCTTCGATAAAGAAGATAAAGGGTGCCTTTTGCCTCCAGGCAAGGTTCTTCCTCCCGGTAGCTCATTTCTGAGTCTCCCAGGTTAACGCGGGCAAAGAGCACCTCTTTGATAGCCGGGCTGCCGTCGGGCAGGGCAAGAATATTGGATACCCTGGCATTGAAATCTCCCTTGTCTTTTAATGTGACCATTTTAACAGGTGCGGTCTTTAAAAAGACGTTCTCTCCCAGAATCTCTTTGCCCATTTCATCATTCCGGATTTCATAAAAACGGCAGATCAGGGATATAACAGTCCTCGCAACGATTTTCCTGCCGTTTACCACATTGGCCTCGATATGCTGGCACCTGCATTTGGGGAACATGCCAATATCCCCTTCATTTTTGGGCTTCTGAACAGAGGCCGACCACGGATAGCGCGCTATAATACCATCGGGTTTTTGATCAGCGGTATCTGTACAATATAGAATTCTATACCTTGTTTCACCGTTAACCTCTATCATACGCCCCGATTTTTCAATACTGGTTACAAAACATTCAGCGTCGGCCAACAATATTTTCAACACATCGGCCTTGCTGTCCGGCACGATAATATTGTGCTCCAGCATTTCTTCAGTTTCCCTTATGTCAATAGTCCTGTAGGATTTTACTGGTTTCTTCAATAGCTCCATCTGCATTTAGGACCTCCCTCTTAAACCCTTAACCTTTCAGTTCTATTGATATGCCGCGCTTATTCAATGTATGACAGGCAGTACCAACAAAAAACAGCCGTTTTTCAACGGCTGTCTCCTGATCAAATTACATGTAATTATTATAAGGCTATTTTGTCAATATCCGATGATGACATTAATCTCACTTCAACAGTATGGGTCAAAATATCGGTGTAATTGTACGAAACTTTTCGTACGGAATTGTATTCGTTTTCAAGCCTGACAGTGAAGACACTGGGATAAACATTATCCACAATTCCCACTTTTACAGAAATTTTCTTTCGACCCTTGTTGGCTCTTAACTCAACCCGCTTTCCAACTAAGCACTCAAGCTGTTTGCGAATCTGTGACAAAGACTTTCTATCCATACTACCACCTCAAATCTAACTGGATAGAATTATATCACAATTTGTCACCGGTTGTCAATGAAATAAATATTATACTCGCCTACCTGGAACTTTGTCAAGATGTAATTCAAAAAAAGTGCATAAAAAATTAATAAAAACTGAACCAAATTTGGTTATATCTTAGAATATGGTAATTTAGTAACTGGACCCCATTAATACGATGCCATAACTGCCATATTAATCCTATTCCCTATGCCACATCCTCAATCACAATTTTGCGGATATGCCGGATCTCATGCCATTTTGTTGTTTTGCAAAACAGTGAAAGGACCTGCAAAGGAATCCACGATACCATAAACACGGGAAAGGTCAAAACGCTTTTCACAATCCGCTTGTCCCGATGCCCTGAGCCGTATGCCACCGCGGCCGCCAATAATGTGGTTCCCAGATATGAAGAGGCCGCCGTCCCTGCCGACACGGCAAGTAAATCCGTGGCTGCCTCCGCTCCGCCTGCCAGCGCCAGCCCGAAGGAAAGCAGCAGAGAGATTACCGACAGCGACTGCACAAAGGGTGCAAAAAGGAACATGATAAAATCCAGCGTGCGCGGCCATGTATCCCGCCGCCAACTCTGCAGCAGCTGGGGAAGCTTTATTTTGGCGACCTGCATGATGCCGCTGCACCAGCGCCTGCGCTGGATCATGGAGAGCCGGAAGGAGTTTGGTTCCTCGTCATAAGTGACCGCTCCCGGTACCCACCATACCCTTTCGCCGGCCAGAGCGCACTGGGCGGAAAATTCAGCGTCCTCCGCAAGGGTGTCTGTGTTCCAGCCGCCGATTTCTCTTAAAAAGTCGCAGCTGACGGCAAAACCGGTACCTACCAGCTTGGCGGACAGACCCAGATTCGATCTTGCCCGGTTGAAGAAAAAGTTAAAGGTGCTGAAATAAAGGCCGTAGCATCCGGCGATCCAGGAATCATAAGGATTTTTGGCTTCCATACGCGCTTTTGCCACCCGCGCGCCGGAGCAGAAGGCCCTGTTCATTTGGGCGAGGAATTGCGGGTCTGCCACATTATCGGCGTCAAATACGCAGAAGACATCATAGTGCCCCTGCATCAGCCGGTCGATGGACTCGTGCAGCGCATCGCCCTTGCACCTGACTTGCTTCGTTAAGCTGATGATCTTTGCGCCGGCATTTCTTGCCGCCGCTTCCGTCCCGTCTGTGCAGTTATTGGGGATCACATAAACGTCAAAAAGCTCTTTGGGATAATCCTGCTTCAGAAGGCTTTGTACCAGCTCACCAATGACCGTCTCTTCATTTCTGGCCGGGATCAGCAGCGCAAAACGCTGCTTTGGCTTGCATGTTCTATATTCTGCGGTTTTCCTGAGGGAAAAGAGTGCTATAATGAAAAAATAGGCGCCAAACACCCTCAAGGCCATTCCAATAAGAAAAAGTATTTTTGAGAGAATCATCTGCTGTGTATCCTTTCTTCCTTGGTAGAGTTTAAACACAGCATATCGGATAGATATTAAGATGGGACGAACATATTTCTTAAGATTTTTTTAAGAATCATATCTTAAAGAATTCTTAAAGATTTTCCATCCTTTGTCTTAAACCACAATTGCTACAATACTCTTGGAAGGTGAGAAAATATGCATAATATATTGATCTGCGACGACAACCGCGACATCGTTGCAGCATTAAAAATTTATTTGTCCTGTGAGGACTATCAGCTATTTGAGGCCTATACCGGCAAACAGGCCATTGAGGTCGTGAAAAACAATGACATCCAGCTGATTCTCATGGATATTATGATGCCGGAGTTAGATGGCATTGCGGCCACAGCAAAACTGCGCCAGGACTATAATATCCCCATCATTTTATTGACGGCCAAAAGCGAAAACAGCGACAAAGTGCTGGGGCTTAATATCGGCGCGGATGATTATATCACAAAGCCCTTCGATCCCATGGAGGTACTGGCAAGAGTGAAGTCCCAGCTGCGCCGCTATACGAATCTGGGCGGCCAGGTAAAACAGCCCAACCGTTTTGTGATTGGCGGCATCGAACTGGACGACGAAACCAAGTCCGTCTCTGTGGACGGCGATCCGGTGGCGTTGACCCCGATTGAATACAACATTTTGAAGCTGCTCATCAAGAGCCCCGGCAGGATTTATTCCTCGGCTCAGATATATGAGCTGGTCTGGAACGAGAATTCTATCGGCTCCGAAAGCTCCGTGGCGGTACATATCCGTCATCTGCGCAAAAAAATTGAGATCAACCCGTCCGAGCCGCGCTATTTGAAGGTTGTTTGGGGATTGGGTTATAAGATGGAGGGCAGGCAAAATGGCTAAAACTAAACTAACACAGAAACTGTGGGCAAAAATCATAGCCTTTCTTCTCCTGGTGTTCTTGGTGCCCATCGTGATCGGCTGTGCCGCAGAAATTATATATGCTGTGGATGAAGGCTGGTACGCTGAAAAAAACTTCACCTTTTATGAGAGCAGTTTATGCAGGCGTCCGGCCTATAGGCAAATTGAGGATGCCCTTTTTTATTACAGCTATCAGAACGATTCCATGGAGTATTACGATGCGGACCTCCAATCTACAAACTTCCGTTTCGTCCTGAAGAATGAAAACGGCGAGACATTATACAGCACGTATTCCGGCGAGGGTATTAAGATACTGGATGAGAAACGCTTTCAAATTGAAGGCGTGGAATTTATCGCGGACGGGTACCTTTTAGAGCAGCTTACCGTTCAGGACGATTTTTTTTGGGAAAAGGTCCTGTTCGACCTGGCCTACGGACTTCGCTATACTGCCATTGCGGCAGGTGTGATTGGTTTGCTGCTGGGTATCACGCTCTTTATATTTCTCACCTGTGCCGCCGGACACAAAGAGGGAGCAGAGGGAATCACCGCCGGCTGGCAGGAGAGGATCCCCTTGGATTTATATCTGGGTGTTGATATTCTATTATGTATCGGCATATTTTCTTTTATCGAGTCTTTCTTTTATTGGAGCAGCCCGTATATCTTTGATTTTACCGGCTTTCTGCTGTGCTCTGCCCTCACGGCAACTCTTTTGCTTGCCACATGGGTCACCTTTGTGGTCCGCATCAAATTGGGCAAATGGTGGCATAATACCATCATTTATCGCCTGTTGAGGCTGGTTTTTAAGGCCTTCGGCAGGGTATACGGTTCGTTGAAGGACCTCTTCCATATTCTCCCCATGGTTTGGCGCACGGCTCTCAGCTACTGCGTTTTGGCATTTTGCAACCTTTTTGTAACTATTCTTCTATACAGTCAGGGCGGCGGCGACAATTTGCTGCTTTTCCTGTTGTTTCATCTGATTTTGTTTTTTGCGGTCTGCAGCATTTCTATCAGCCTGCAAAAGCTGAAAGCCGCCGGCGCCGGTCTGGCGGCCGGAAACATGGACATGAAAGTAGATACCCGCAGAATGCTCCGAGATTTCAAGGAGCACGGCGAACATCTCAATGCCATTGGCGACGGCATGAGTATCGCTGTGGAACAGCGCATGAAATCGGAGCGCCTGAAAACCGAGCTCATTACTAACGTATCCCACGATATCAAAACGCCTCTGACATCCATTATCAACTATGTGGATCTTTTGCAAAAAGAACATACAGAAGAGCAGCAATCCGAGTATTTGGCCGTCCTTGACCGTCAGGCCCACAAGCTGAAAAAGCTGACGGAAGATTTGGTAGAGGCCTCCAAGGCTTCCACCGGCAATATGACGGTAAACCTCTCCCGCAGCAGTGTAACGGAACTTTTAGATCAGGCTGTGGGCGAATATGAGGAAAAGTTTGAGGAGGCGCATTTAGAGCCGGTCATCACCATACCGGATAAGAACCTGTACGTCAACGTGGATGGGCGCCTGATGTGGCGCGTTATCGACAACCTGCTCAATAACGCCTGCAAATATTCTCAATCCGGCACACGCCTGTATATTGATGTGCAGCGGGAGGCCGACACCGCGGTTATTTCCTTTAAAAACATCTCCCGGGACCGCCTGAATGTGTCGGTGGATGAACTGATAGAGCGCTTTGTACGCGGCGACAGCTCCCGTACTACGGAAGGCAGCGGCCTTGGGCTGAACATTGCCCGCAGCCTGGTAGAGCTTCAAAACGGCACATTCCGCCTGTCTATTGACGGCGACTTATTCAAAGCGGAGGTTTGTCTGCCAGTCATCCCTTAAACCGGAAATGAACACCATCCGAAGCCTGACCCCCAGATGCACGGTATTCGTTATTTTATGAACGGAAGGGTAGAACCCCCGTAGGGCATGGCAAGTACCGTGGCATCAGGGCCCAGCCTTTCAAACGCCGCATCTAACGCTTTCTGGGCGGAATCAAATGGGGTGAGGAAGATATTTTTTACAAAGTCCGGGTCCATTTCAGAGACCAGAAAAATATCCGCATTTTCCAGCACCATTGCAATGGCGGCCGCCTTATGGCCGCCTAACTGGAAATCACACCGGATACGGTCCATCATATCCCGGGCCCTTGCGCTTTTTGTCATCCACTGCTCAAACACACGCTCCCCCAGTCCTTCACGGCAGGAACCAATCATGATAATGATTCCGCCTTTCTTCACAGCATGTTTTGCATTGTCCAGCGCCTTTTGGGTCTGGTAGAGATTCAGGTCCTTCGGAACGCCGCCCTGCGAACATATTACAATGTCCGCGCGCTCCTTGATTTCCTTCCGGTATAGGGTGTCCAGAAAAGCGCAGCCTGCACGGTGGGCTTTAACAGGGTGCCCGGTGGCGGCATAAATAATTTGTTTATGTTCATCCAGTACTACATTTAAGATAAAATCGATGGAACAAAAGCTTGCTACCGCTTCTTCTATATCCTCCCGAACCGGGTTGCCCTCCAGCCTGCCTGCACACGCGGCATGATCCACCATACGGGAATGATTGGCCTGGATGGCATCCCTTGTCGATACGCCGGGCATAATTGCTTTTGCGCCGCCGCTGTAACCGGCAAAGTAGTGGTATTCGATATTGCCTAAACAGATGCGACGGTCGGCCTCTGCCACAACCCGCACGATATCGGCGGGCGTACCCCTGGAAGTGGCGCCTAAATGCACACAGTCCAAGGGATCTCCGTCTATGCAGCTGATTTCATTCCAGGCCCGCTCCCCGGCCAGTTTTCTCTTTTCTGCTTCCGTATGCTTTCTATGGCTTCCTAAAGCAAATACCAGCGTAATATCCGCAGGTTTTGCACCGGCTTCATAAAGCGCATCCAAAAGAAGCGGCATCACAACAGCCGTGGGCATGGGGCGCGTGATATCACTGGTAACAATAGCAATTTTCTCCCCCGGATTCACAATGCGGGACAAAGACAGCGAACCAATCGGAGAGAGCAATGCTCTTTGAACCTCAGCTTCGCCCGTTAATTCTATTGGTACCTCATTGGGCATCAAAATGCCCGCAAGATTTTTTTCAGGCAGGTCGACAGCCTGCACCCCCGTGCCAAAACCAAATTCTAATTTCACCGCTTCCCTCCGATCTTATATTTTACCTTTACTTTTTAATTCCAACATAATCTCCAGAATATGTTGGGTGCTCTGCGCAATGATGGCCCCTGCATCCTGCAGCGCGGCCTCCTTGCTCTGGGCGCTTCCGGTACCGTCCGCCGAAACAATAGCGCCTGCGTGCCCCATACTGCGGTCCTTCGGTGCGTTTTTTCCGGCGATCATCGCGACAACGGGCTTTGTGGCATGCTCTTTGATATATGCCGCCGCAAGCTCTTCCTCATTGCCGCCGATTTCACCGATAATAACAATGGCTTTGGTCTCCGGATCTGCCTGGAAATCAGGCAATACATCCACAAAGGTGGAGCCCGGGATCATATCGCCCCCATTGCCCACGCAGGTGCTTTGGCCGATGCCGTTATTGCTCAGCATGAGTACCGTCTCATAGCAGTTGGTGGCGCTTCGGCTCATGACACCCACATTGCCCGGTGTGAACATCCGGTGTGCCATAAAGCCCGCCTTGCATTTTCCCGGTGAAATAACGCCGAAAGAGTTGGGTCCGAACAATCTCACCCCTCTTGCACGGGCAATCTGGTAGCAGAACATCATATCATGCACCGGAACATGCTCCGCAATGGTGAAAATCAGCTTCATGCCGGCGTCGATCGCTTCAAGAACCGAATCCTTGGTGAACTTGGCCGGCACAAATATGATAGTGGCATTGGCGTCAGTGGCCTCTTTTGCCTCGCGCACCGTATTAAATACCGGAACGCCCAGCACATCACTGCCGCCCTTGCCGGGCGTTACACCGGCGACCACCCTTGTGCCGTAGGAGAGCATCTGTTCGGTATGAAACCTTCCCTCTCGGCCCGTGATGCCTTGCACAATAAGTCTTGTTTCCTGATCTATCAGTATACTCACAGACGTTCCCTCCTGTCTTTCAGCGCCTGAACGCTTTCCCGCAGCCCGGGCACCGGTACGATATCCCCCTCCAGAGAGGCAATGATCTCCAAGCCTTTTTCTTTGTTGGTCCCTTCCAAACGGATGACCGCGGTCATATTCTTTTTCGCGCTCATCAAGGCAAGCTTGATTCCTCCGGCCACTTCATCGCAGCGCGTAATACCTCCGAAAATATTGATCAGCAAGGCTTTTATGCCCGGTGTGGATACCAGGATTCTGACGGCCTGCGCAATTCGCTCCGAGGTCGCGCCTCCGCCCAAATCCAACGCCGCGCACACCTTCATGCCCTCTCTGGAAATCAGGTCAATGCAGCTCATCAGCATGCCGGAGCCATTGGACATGACCGCAATACTCCCGTCCTTCTCAATGGGTATGTATAAAAAGCCGAAATCCCGGGCCTCCCTGATCAGCGCCTCTTCCTGGATACTATCCCGAAACGCGGCCATATCGGGCAATCTGTACAGCGCACTGTCATCAATATCCACTTTACTGTCCAATGCGATGAATTGGCCTTTTTTATCGAGGATTAACGGGTTGATCTCGCAAAGCATACAATCATATGCGTTAAAACAGCGGTATAAATTGCAGAGCAGTTCATGCATCCGGCCGAGATAGTCCAGAGAAAGTCCGGAGGCGGAAAGAAAGTATCTGGCCATATACGCCTGTATGCCGATCATGGGATCGATCACCAGTTTATGCACCCTAGACGGGGAAATACGGGAGGTCTCTTCGATGTCCACGCCGCCCTCCGCCGAAAAAATAATCATCGGGCGTTTGCTTAAGCGGTCCAGCATGATAGAAAGATACCATTCAATCTCGTGCTCCGCCTTCTCTACAATTAACAGCTTATCGACGCGATAGCCTTTTAGCTCGCTGTGCAGCAATGCACGGCAGTGCTCTCCGGCCTCGCCGGCATTATCCGCAAACCGGATGCCGCCGGCTTTGCCGCGGCCTCCGATCTGCACCTGCGCCTTAACCACCACAGGATACGTGAGCCCGGCATTCTCAATGGTCTGGGCTATGGTTCCGAGATCATCCACAACACAGCCATGCATGACAGGTACGCCAAATTGCTCAAATAACTCCTTGGCCTTATACTCCAGAAGTTTCATGGATTATTCCCCCCAAATTTGCTCATCTGTCGGCATAAAGCTGCCGGGTCTTACCTTGGCAATGCGGCTGACATTGAACAGGTGCTTATAGCTGAGATTCTCACTGATGGAGTTGTTTCCCCAGCTGCCGCAGCCCAGTGTGGTGGTTGCGGACAGACTGTTGAAGAAGCTTCCGCCATTGTTGGTGGAACAAATCTGATTGATCAGGAAACGGGATACCGGCAGTAGGTTCGCAGCATATAAAAGGTGCTGCTGATTATTACTGTGAATACAGACACTATGGCCTTTTCCCTCCACCTCCAGATTTGCCTGTGCAATTTCGACCGCTTGCTCCCAGCTGTCATAAGCATAAGCGGAGATGACCGGACACATCTTTTCTTTGGAAAAAAGGTCTGCCGCACCGTAAGTATCCGCTTTAACGACAATTACTTTGGTTCCTGCCGGGACCGGGATACCGGCCATCTTAGCAACATGCTCCGCTGTTTGGCCCACACAGTCCTTATTCATGACCCCATTTTGGAATAATGTATCGCGAAGAGCCTTCACCTCTTCCGGCTTTTCCGTATAATAAGCGCCGTTTTTGACGAATTCCTCCATAACCTTCTCATAGAGGGAAGCAGGAGTAATTGCCGTCTGCTCGCCGGAGCATATAATGCCGTTGTCAAACCGGCGTCCCTCAATGATCATGGGAACTGCTTTTTCAATATCAACATCTGTGTCTATAATGCACTGCACGTTTCCGGTGCCCACTCCGAAAGCAGGCTTGCCGGAGGCATATGCAGCGCGCACCATGCCCATGCCGCCTGTGGAGATGCAGACATCACAAGTCTTCATGACTAAGCCGGAGAGCTCAACGGTGGGCTCCTCTATGATCTGGATCAGATTTTCGGGCACCCCGAAAGGCGCAATGGCCTCTTTCATCAGCTCAACAGTTTTGGTGCTGCACTTCTTAGAACGGGGATGGGGAGAAATGATGATGGCATTTCTGCCTTTCAGCGCAAACATTGCATTGCACATGGGTGTCACAACAGGGTTGGTCGTAGGGGTGATGGCGCCCACTACGCCCATGGGCTTTGCCACTTCGATGATGCCTTCTTCCTCCAAAACCCGGATAACGCCTACACTCTTTTTCCCTTTCAGCTCATTCCAGATGACGCGGGCCTTGCCCATATTCTTTTTTACCTTATCCTCATATACGCCCATCCGGGTCTCGTCCACAGCCATTCTGGCAAGCATTTCCGCATTGTCAAATACCGCTTTTGCCAGGGCCCGGACCACCGCATCCACTTGCTCCTGATTGAACTTTTCATACGCTCTTTGCGCAGCCCGTGCGCTTGATACCAATTTGTTTACATACTCAACAGCTTCCATTTTTCATACATCCTTTCTATAAATATTACATTTGGTCCATATCATCTGTCAGTTCCCGGTAAGCATCCCTGAACTGATCGTAAAATGCAATAAACGGCGGGAACTCAAAAAGATTCTCCCAGGTGAGCAGCCCTTCCTCAGGAAGACAATAAGCCTGGCGGAATACCTTGCTTTTTTGGAGTACTTCCATAATCTGCGGGTCCACCGGGGTATCCATATTGCTCTCCAATGGCAATGGCAAGGCATCAAATTCATTGATCTTGTTCGTTAGTGTCGTAATCAGGGTCGGAGCGCTATGGGCAGGCGCAAGGGTATTAGCAATGGCCCAGGGCCCGCGCACGGCAGCGGTCATGATGGAGACATTCTTGTCATAACCTTTCTTATGTAAGTTGGCGTACGATTTTCGTATGACTGCCTGCGCCGCGTGTACACCGTATGATTTGGCGTTTTCAATACCCAGCTCGGAAAGCTCCTGCGTCACTTTATCGTCCAGCAGCCCGCCCATCAGCACTACAAAATTCCGATGCTTGCCTTGATTAAGAAGCTTTGCGAATATTTCATGCTGTGTCACTGTAAAGTTCAGCGTAAGGCAAAGCCGGTAAGATTTTTCAAGCAAACGCTTGGTTGCTTCTATACCGGTTTCGACGGCCGGAAGCTTGAAAACCACATTGGGCGTTTCGGTCTGAAGCTCTTTTTTAAATGCTTCGTACCAAAACTCTACCTGCTTTACCATCTTATCGGCGCTGTCCTCATGAGGAATATTGAACGGGTTGGTCTGCACGCATACAAAACCATACTCGCCATTGGTGGCCTCAAAAATGGGCCTTAGCTCCCGTGCACTGACCGCACAGATTTTCATAAACAGAAGGGACACCAGGTCTTCAACCGGTGCGTTGGCAAACTCTTTTTTTATGCCTTTTATGATTTTCTTGAACTGGTCGGGAAAATCTTTTTTATAAGCCGTAACCTTGCATGGATTACTGGTTACCCAGCGTGCGCCCCGGCGCAGCGAATGGGTTAATCCGGAGGCATAATCATGTCCCCAAACAGTGTTCAATTCCCCTGCCAGCGTCAGCTCGCACATCCGTTTTACACTGCTGTGCTCAATGGCCGCAATTTCCTTTTCGGCCGCCGCAGCCAATTCTTTTGTCCCATGGGAACGGGCCAGGTTCAAAAACAGATCTGCCTGGTCATCTATTTCGGCTTGTGTAAGGCTTCCGCCCTTTATATATGCTGCAAGTTTCCACTGCACAAGATAAGACCTTAAATCAATGGCAATTTCTGCGGCAATTTTCGCACCCAACTCACAGGATTCCGGACCCTGCCCGAACATATGTCGAAGTTCTTCCTGCAGGCGCCTGCAGTTTTCCAGAAATGCGGCTCCGCTTGGGGGAAAAAGTATATCATTTCGTTTTTCAACAAATATTTCTTTCAAGTTTACAGCATCCTTTCGATTTTATACTGGTTCACCATGCATGTATACTTGTATTACATCATTATATCATACATGTTTTTTTAAAAATTTTGTGCCCACCACATTTAAATTTTCTTAGTGGTTGCATGGACCATTAAGAGCCCATGAGCTCCTGGCGCAATAGTGCAATCTGCCTGGAATACTCCTGATCCTCAAGGAATTTGGAGGGGCTCGGCATCATTTGAAATACAGAACCCCAATCCTTTCCATCCTGGTATTTTGGAACAAGGTGTACATGCAAATGAGGAGATTTGTCACCTAAAATCAAATAATTCATATGCTGGGGCCCATATAGGCTGATAATGGCCCCGGCCACAAGCGTGACTTCCCGAAACAGCCCATTTCTTTCTTCTTCCGAAAGTTCGGTCAGCTTATGCACATGCCGGTTAACAGCCAGGACGCATCTGCCCGGATAGCTTGTTTCTCTATATAGATATACCGTGGAGGTATCCAGCTTTGCCACTTTTAACATAAGCTCGCAAAGTCGGTTATCCTCCTGGCAATACATACAGGGCTCCGCACTCTTCATAATCGTCCCCTTCTCATTTCACTCTGCCGTTTCACACATTTTCTTTTTGGACTTTTGTTTTTTCCAAAAGGAGGTGATGAGGGGTGAAAACAGTGATATCAGCGCAAGGAGAATAAAAATAGCAGAGATTGGGCGCTCAAAAAACGTGGCAAAGGAGCCGCCCGAGAGCACTAGTGAACGCCTGAAATTGCTCTCTGCCATACTTCCCAATATCAGCCCCAAAATAATGGGGGGAATGGAAAAGTCCAGTTTAAGCAGGAAGTAGCCGATAATTCCTGAAATCATCATAAAAAATACATCATTGATACTGTTATTGATGGAAAATGATCCAACAATACAAAATGTAAAAATGATAGGAATCAGTATTTTATTGGACACGTTTAAAACTTTAGTAAATTGTTTGATTCCCAGAAAGCCCAGAAGACCCATAAACACATTGGCCAGGAAAAGTCCAATAAAAAGCATATATACCGTAGTGGTGTGTTCTGTAAAGAGCAGCGGTCCCGGCGCAATTCCCAGCATCATCAGAGATCCCAGCATGACGGCCGTGCCTGCATCGCCTGGAATGCCGAGGCTGAGAAGGGGCACCAGAGCGCCTCCCGATATGGCGTTATTGCCCGACTCGGAGGCTGCAATTCCTTCCGGTGATCCATTGCCGAACTCTTCTTTATGCTTTGACCAGCGCCTGGCCTCATTATAGCAGACCCAGGAAGCGATATCCCCGCCCGTACCCGGAATTGCGCCAATAATGGTTCCGATAATGCTGGACCGTAAAACCGTTGGATATATTCGTTTTCGGTCTTCTTTTGTGGGGAAGCTCTTTTTAATTTTGACATTGATTTTTTGGAATACCTGGCCGTAAGCATCTTCAATATTCAATAAGCCTTGTGCAAAGGCAAATAAACCGATCAAAAGCGGAATATAGGAGATGCCTCCCATGAGATAGACAGAGTCAAAGGTAAACCGCTCCACTCCCGTCAATTTATCGATTCCGATACAGCCTAAGAGCAGCCCGAACACTCCGCCTATTAATCCTTTGATAATGGATTTTGACGAAATACTGGTGATAATGCTGATGCCGAACAGTGCCAACGCAAAATATTCCGGCGCGCTGAACTGTAATGCTACTTTAGCCAGCAATGGAGAAAAAATAACCAATGCGGCACAGCTGAACAAGCCTCCGAAGGTGGACGCAAAAGTGGCAATACCCAATGCCCTTCCGGGCTCGTTGCGCTTTGTAGCCATGGGATATCCGTCTAAAGCGGTGGCTGCGGATGCAGAGGTTCCCGGTGTATTAATCAAAATTGCAGAAATGGAACCGCCGTAAATAGAGCCGCAGAAGACTCCCAAAAGCATCATAATGCCGCCTAAGCCCTCCATGGTAAAGGTCATGGGCAAAAGAATGGATAGCCCCATAACAGACGACAGGCCCGGCAAAGCGCCTATGATAATACCCGCTATGGTTCCGCCGAGTATGGCAAGAATATTATATAGTGTAAAAACACCGGAGATAGCTATTAATAAATTAGACATAGTGATTCCCCCTTACATAAAAAATGGCTGCGGCAATGTAATACGAAGCAAGACGGTAAAGAAGAAATAAACTGCTCCGGTCAGGATTACACTGGTTAACACAATATGAATCGGTCTCCTCTCGCCCAGCACCAGCATAACCGCAGGTATGAAAAGCAGAGAAGCCAGGACAAACCCTCCGAAATACAGCAATATCGCAAACAGGAGAAAAATCACAAGCATCGCATAAATATTTTTCATTTCCGGCGCTTTAAAATTAATGGGAGATGGCCGGCTTTCTTTCAGCATGGATTGAATTGCCATAATAACGGAAAGTATCACAAGAATAACCGCCAAAGCCCTTGGCCAGAAAGCGGCTCCCGGATCGTCACCGGTGCTGATGGCATATTTTTGCGTATTTATAAAAATGGAGGTGGCCAACACAATAAAAACGGCTGCCAAACCAATATTCCATTTTTTCATTCAATCAACTCCTCAATAACAAATGTGTCTAAAACATTTTTTGTTCCGTCCGAATACTGATTAAAACAGCGTGAAGAGACATACTCCGGTTTTGATAGCAACCACGTGCAGGGGTCTATACACGTGGCTGCTCCAAAACCATCAGCAGTATGTAGGTTGTTGTATCAGTTAATGTCTAAACCACTGCACAGTTCCTTATAAAAAGCATCATCTTCATTTAACATTTTTGTAATGTCGTCCCCAATATATTCAACGGGCTGCATACCCAAGGATGCGATAACTTCTTTATATTTAGAATCCTTTACTGCGTTGGTAAATAAATCTTTGAAGTAAGCGATATGCTCTTCGGACATACCGGCAGGAGCTGCTATCATTACCCAACCGCGCATATTAAAGTCGATTTTTTGAGTTTCGTTTACGGTAGGAACATCCGGGAAAGACTCCATTCTCTTTTCATCCATGATGGCAAGCATCTTCATCTGGCCCGCATCCATCTGAGCTTTTGCAGGAGAAGGCTGGGTGAAGGTTGCATCCAAGTGACCGCCCGCAATTGCGGCAATGCACTCAGCAGAACCATCATAAGCGACATGTTTGAATTTAAGCCCGAATTGTTTTTCAAAGGCCAGAGCTGCCAGGTGAGGTGCTCCGCCGGCTGCAGAATTGCCGACCGTAACTTCTCCGGGATGATCTTTTGCGTAAGCAATGAATTCATCTACCGTCTGATACCCGGCTTTGGCATTTACAACCAATCCGTATGGGTCTGCCATGGTCACCGCCAGCGGAATGAAATCATCCTTGGTCAGGTCGGTTTTGCCAAGGTAGTGGTGCATCAGCAAGTCAACAGATATAACACCAATATTATATCCGTCGGTTTTAGCCTTGGCTGTTTCGGTCATGCCGATAATGCCGCCCGCCCCAGTTTTATTGGCCGGGACAAAGCTGACGCCTTTTGGCAGGTTCTTGCCTGCAACGTCCAACAAGCCGCGCACCGACATATCCGTTGGGCCGCCTGCCGAATATTGAATAGTTACGTTGATGTTCTTACCGGGAAATTGTTTCGAGCCGCATCCTGAAACGAGTATGGCTGCTAGCATGATAATCGCCAGGACAATCGTAGTTTTTCTGGTTCTCATGTTACACCCTCCATTATTCTGTTGAACTAATCTATTATAAATAAAATAGATCCAAGTGTATGTTCGTTGATGAGGCTTAGATACAGTAAAATAGTAATTGGATATTTACTTGTTAACTTGTATGATATCTCGACATGTTATATATTATAAAATTGAACAAATTTCTTGTCAATATCAATTGTAAAACTAGTAATTTTTTAGCGTTTGTCATAGATAGCGGTCCATTTTATTGTGCATATTCCCCAATTTTAATAAAAGGTTTCTTTGGTTATAATTGACCTATATGGTTGTATTACAATAACATAATATAGTATTATTATATTATATGAATAATAAAAATCCGGAGGTAGCTATGGAATCCATTCATATTGAAAAGGCATCTTTGAGCAATCTCGTTGCTGATCAGTTAGCGGAATATATTTACAACGGAAAGTGGGAGCTTGGCCAGCAAATTCCCTCCGAAGCCCAGCTTACTCAAATGTTCAATGTGAGCCGTGTCAGTATCCGCAGCGCTTTAAATGTATTGCGCGAACGGGGTTTGATTCGCACCATCCAGGGCAAAGGCTCTTTTGTGCAAAGTGCGGTGAATGTGCCCCATGTGAAATTTGCTTTATCTGAACGAGATTATTTGGAAATCATAGATCTCCGTACGGCCATTGAAGAATATGTCATCTCCAGACTTCTTGAAAGCGGTTTGGATAAGGAAGATGAAAAAGCAATAAAAGAGCAGCTTGACCTTCTCATATATTGGTCCACAAAACCGCACTACGACTATGAACAAATGTGCCAGGCAGACTACAAGTTTCACCTCTGCATAACCCGCGCTTCCAAAAATAATTTATTTTCCAGCATTATTGAATCTTCCGAAGAACAGATCATAAGTTTTCTTTTGGCCAGCAATAAAATTGTATACGGCAATTATGTGCAAAGCCATATCGATCTATTTGATGCACTCAAAAACAGCAACAGAAATAAAACGGAAAAATTGACCTCGGAATTCCGCAAGAGCCAACAAATGAAGTTTAAAAACTTCAAAGAGGCCGAGATGTTTTTAATAAACAATGTGAACATTTAAACATACTTTCGGCCTCTTTTTATTCATCTATACGCATGCTGACACAAAAGCCGCAAGTCTATCAGCAGGCTTTTGTTGTGGATTTCATTTATTTACTTGCTGATAAACCGGCTAACATTTTTTATGACCAATGAAGTGGTACCGTCAGTATTTGTAATAAACTCAATAGCGCTTTTGTCCCTGTATAATTCCATGGGTATGCTTAGCTCTATACCGTTATCGGTTTTAATCTTCTGCCTTGCAAATTGCTTCTCCGGTTTTTGGCTGCTGATTTGAATTTTCGGAGGCAACCCCGCCTTTTTAATTTCGGCCAGGTACTCCTCCTTTATTTCAGGCTGATGATCAAATACTCTGTCAGCCACTGATTCAATATCAATTTCACGGCAGCTTTCAATAGAGTCATACAGGGCCGACTTCAATTCCGAAGCGGTATGAAAACTATCATCAAAGTATTTGCGTCCTAATTCAGACGCCGCTTTATTTACGATTTTCAGACTCTCTTTTTGCGAGGGATTGGCGGAACAGCCTAAAAACATTTTTGAAAAATAATATGTTTTCTCACCATTTATTTCATAGGACTTTTCAACCAGCCGAAGGGTTAGGTCCTTTAGATTAATAACTGCACCCTCGTCGTTCTTTTGGTTTTCGGAAGCGAAGAGCACTTTATGCACAATAATTTGGTTATCCGTCCCCTGCTCGTTATAATTGACATAATGAGTAAAGCCCTCTTTATAATTAAACTTAATGAGCGCTAAGTGCTCCTCATTTTCAATTTGAACCAGCGCAGCGAGCAGGTCCGCATTGGGAATATTGATATTGCTCCTCATGATGTCATGTAATCTCTTTGCAATTTCAGTGCTGGCTTTCTGAAAATCTTTATCCGCTTTTAGGTTATCCAGTAAAGGAAGGAAGGGCGAATTCTCATTAAACTGAGCTTCTTTCATGTAATCATCGCAAATGATTTTTTGAATATGCTTTGCCATAAAATCTTCGGTCGCTTCATTTAGCTCCAATTCGCTCTGAGAAAAAACCGGATAAGCGCTGTTGTTATCCAGTATATGCAAGATTGCCTTATTGATCTTAATTTCCATTTTGTCTCCTCATCTGCCGTATTTCAATCAATATTTTATCATCTGTCCGCCAAAACCGCATGATCTTTTTATTTAGTCCCACGGCTCCTGTCTCAGAGAAAGGCGATCATATATTGACCTACGCAAACGAGGTAGTGACTTGCAAATTTTTCATTTCTGCCCTTTAAAACCGTTCCCGTTCGTAATCGAAAGCGACATTGCCTTTTCCATTGTGTAAAGACCGTTTTCTTCCTGCTCCATCAGCCATTTTGCCGCAAAGATTGCACCCTCTCCGAATGCTGATCGGTTAATCGATTCGTGGATGATTCGGATGGTCTGGTTCGGCAGGCCAAAAACAACCTCATGTTTGCCGACAATGCCGCCGACGCGGATGGAGTTGACGTGTTTTTTAGTATCCAGGCACAGATCCTGAGCGATGCGAAGGGCCGTACCGGACACGTCTTTTTTGTCCCTGAAATGCTCCTCTATAATTTCAATATCCGCTTGCGGCGCGATTTTTTGGAGCACCTTCGACGCCTCGATGAGGAAGTTGATGCCAATACTGATATTTGGCGAGTACAGAACCTTGGTCTTGCGGCTCAGCTCCTTTAGGCGCTCCAGATCCTTCCCATCGTAGTTCGAAATGGCGGAGACGATCCGGGTACCGTACTTTACAGCATACTGATATTCAGCAACCGCGCAGGAGGCGGAAAAATCAATGATCACATCGACGGGGTTTTCTTCAAAGAAACGCTCCAGATCGGTGTGGACCAAAGAAACAATTTTTCCTTCGTCCCTTTCAAGACCGAACAGATGGCTCGCATAGCTGCCCTCATATTTATCGGTGCGGCGCATGACCCACATAAGACTGCATTCCTTGTCATTTAAGATTTCTTTTGCCACGGCGGAACCGGCTCTCCCGAATCCGAACAATCCTATTTTAAGTTTCATTCTTGTCCTCCTTTCAGGCAATAATGGAAATATTTTCAACTGATTAAGCTTATAACTGGATCGCTTGACTGGATCGTTCCTCTTTTGCTGAAAACGGGAGAAAATAGAAAAGATACAGAAAAATTTCTGTAGCGCTAAATAAAGGTATTACTTACCTTCGCTTTCAACGCTTACGAGATTAGCTGACGGATTTGGATGGAAAGTTCACCCTACACAAAAAATCGTGATTCACCCCAAAATTTGGTTCTCCCGCTCCATTTCTGGATTCAGCAGCTTATTCAATTATAGAAACATCCATAGACTGCATCCCGCTATGGATGTTTTCTACTCATAATTTATCACGTTTATATGAAGACATGCAAGTATTACCTCAATTACTTTTTTAATGTATTTATTACCAGAAAAGGATGCCCTATAACTTCCCATTATACTCATCTTGTGTAGTTAGACTTTAGGCGATTTAACAGAGTATTTATCAGCGGCTTAAAAAGCAAATATAGCAAATACCCGATCACTCCGCCAACCGTGTTTGTGATCAAATCTGTTATATCAGATGATCGAAATCCATCAATCAAGGGTTGAAGCAGCTCAATGCAAAGACTGAACAAAAACGTCCGCAGTGCGCAAGCGAACATACTCTGTCTTTTTACGACAGGCATTAAAAACCCGAATGGAATCATCATAATTACATTGAGCAAGATCTGCCGCTCTGCATCGCCTCTGCCTGAGAAATAGTCGTCAAAAGGCAACATATGCATTGGCACATAGGGATGATTAAAAATAGCCGGAAGTGAGACAATGACAGGCATTAATGTCACATAAAGAACCAAAGCGATATACACATACAGAAGTGTATTTACAAGCAAAATGTCTTTTCCTCTTGCCTTCCACTTTTTAAAAAGAAAAACAGCGTATATTATAATCAATGCAATAATATCAATAAAGCATTTCATGTGATTTCCCATTGTTGACTCCTCTGCGAAACATAAACACGGTAGTTCCAATACTTAATATTGATATCATACCACGCATGGCAGTAGATTTTCATCATTCCTATACAAGTATTGACTGGTTTATTTTAGAAAGCCATTCGGTGATGCTAAACTGACCTGAAGCGGCTGCAGCTCTATCCCTCAAAAGATAAAGAAGCGATGCCTTTTGTATTGGTTTATGATCTCACCTTTTCATATTTCACTCCGAACGTAAACATATGATTGCGGGGGTGATTTGATTCCAAAATCGGATAGCTTTAATGGTTTGCGATATCGTTTGATGCGCCCTAGTGCATAGGCTACAGCGTTTTCTCTGCCGTTATAATATTTGTCAAAAAAGCTCTTATCGATACCAGCGGCATAGGCCGTACGTTTCCACACAGTCTGGAGTGTTCCCTCGATGATGCCAGTAACTTCGACTTCTGCAACGACTTGCATGATGGGGGCTGTTGCGTAAATCACGATAGCATCAATATTCTCTTTGCATCTGGTCTTCCGAAACTCAAAACGCTTGTTTCCGGCCAAGATATTGTCGACGTGTTCTGGATTTTAATTTGCTTCTTGATATTTAAAGCGGATGGTGATATATTTATAACATAATGTGATCTATTTATCACTTCATTGGAGGTCCTATTATGGGGCATAAACTTATCCGCATTGTCATTGGCACAATTTGGTTGATAGTTGGCGTGACTATTTTAGTACGCGGCAACCCTGACTGGTGGCAAGGCGTGGGATTCCTGCTCGTCGGCGCGGCGTTCCTGTATCCGGCGTTCAGGAGCGATACAAAAAAGTAGGGGCGGTACTATGGACAATCTACTCACTATTAGTAATCTGAAAATCTGGTATCACAAGGGCAGTCCTGTAATCAGGGATTTGAACCTCACGCTGCTGAAAAATGAGGTCGTGGGACTTATCGGTTTGAACGGCGCGGGTAAGACTACGCTCATTAACACGCTGTCCGGCATTCACAAGGATTACAGCGGCGGCATGAATTTTGCCGATCGGACTTTTAAGGCGCGCCGTTACACCGTGTTTTCCGAGGACTCTTCGTTTCAATACTATACGTTCAACGAATACCTCTCGCATGTTTTTACAGCTTATCAAAAGACCTCCGACCAAGCGAGGATTGACGAGTTGGTGAATGGGTTCGGCTTTGGGGATTATCGACGGGTGCTGATTCGGGACTTATCAACAGGCAACAAGCGGAAGGTGTTCTTAATTACAGGCTTTGCCCTGCGCCTGCCCCTGCTGATGCTTGACGAGCCTGTAAACGGCTTGGACTTCCAAAGCACGGAATACCTGTACTCGCTCATAAACGGCTATCGCCAGTTTGGCACGGTGATGTTTTCCTCCCACGTTTTGGAGAGCATTTGCCTGACAGCCGACCGAGTGCTTGTGTTGGAAAACGGCCAAATTAGCCGTGAATTTACCCATGGGCAAATTAACGCGGGGCAGATTCGGGGGGCGCTCAATGACACGGATTCTTAATGCCAACCTGAAAAAGTTTATGGGCGCGAAATATGAGCGTGTTCCAAAAGCCCTTTTGATTTGGACTATCGTGCTGTTTTCCCTGCGTTCGTCAGGGTTCAGGCTCGAAATTGCGCCGCCTGTCCTGTGGCTCACAACCGTTTTTATAACGGTCAGCGGCTTTGCGCAGGTGCTGTCATCAGACGACACCGCAGACAGTTTGCGCGGACAGCTTATGCTGCCGGAGAACCCGTTTGCGTTTCATGCAGCTTTTTATGTCTCGGTCGCGCTCTACACATTGCTCACCAAAGCAGGGCTACTGCTGATTGGATATTTGGCGGTAAGCACGGTTCGCTTATCGGCGGTCATTGGCTTTTTCATGTGCTTTACGGTCAGCGGAGCAGCAATATATCCGCTTGTTTTCCGCTCTGAAAAGAAAATAGCGGGTTACCACTACATCAACCGCACAAGACACAATTTCATCATTTATCTTCTGCGGTATTTGCTGAACAATAAGAACTATCTTGTTAACACAGTCATGCTGTGGGCGTTCGGATGCGTGTTCGCTGCGTCCATCGGCAAGAGCGCGTTTTTAAACTTCCTCCCGATGGGGTTTGCTCTGATGTGCCTGAATACGCCCCTCGGCATTCTTTTGTCAAGCGACAGGGCATTGTATCGACAGATCAGGCTCTTGCCACGGCAGACCGACTGCATTCTGCTCCCCTACGCCTTGTTTGTCACGGTCATGAACACCATCGCTTGCGGGTTCTATTTAACGGCTTGGCGGTTAATAGTGGGTGGTTTTTCACCGATAATGCCTGTATTTGCTGTGTTGTTCGCTATTTTGAGTGCGGTGCTGACTGTTACCCTTGAAATAAAGTTTCCGCTCCTCGACTGGAAAGTCGAGAGCGATTTATGGCATCACCCGCGCAAATATGTTGTGCCGGGCATAATGCTATTGCTCGCATTGCCAGTCACTTTTTTAACAGGAGGATTTTGATATGTTCCAAAGCAGAAAAAAGCCGGGAAAAGGTCGGCATTTCACTTGGCTCTTGGGGTTCGTGGGTTTTTTAGGATTTCATTACTTCTTCACCCATGAACCGCCCGATTTGTTTTATTTCAGTTTTTTTAGCTTTTTCAGCTTCTTTTTTACCGCAAGGCTCGCGGCCGAAATGCCGGATGAGCGTTATGAGGAAAACCGCCTAAAAGCGAAAGCAGCGGTTATGTTCATTCCCGCCCTTGCCTTGTTTGCCATAGGAATCGGGATGGTATGCGGAATAAGCTCGCAGGAGTTTATTGTTCTCATTGCCGCCCTTGGCTGGGCGGCGACGTTCATAACGTATGCCGTGGCCTTTTGGTATTATGAGAAACACTGACGGGAGGGGAATATGGAGCAGTACATCAGCCATTTGAAAAAATACCGTCAGCTTGCCGGGCTTACGCAAGAGGAATTAGCAATCAAAGTCAACGTCCGGCGGGAAACAATAATCCGGCTTGAGTCGGCAAAGTACAATCCTTCGCTGAAACTAGCGGTTGACATCTCCCGGGTATTAAGCACACCAATTGAGGAAATTTTTGACTTTCCAAGATGATTTCATACTATTTTCACCCTTTAGCTTCCCTTATAATTGCAGCACTTTATATTCCTATGCCAATATATTCTCTAAGGATCTTTTGGCTTTGATCTTTCTGGGTGTGTCCCGTTTAAACCGGATACTTATAATCCAATCGGAAACACTAGCATTAGAGGTATTTCTGCTATGATGTCGCGCAAATCAGTCATAAACAGAAGGAGCTGGCGTAATGGCGGCTAAACTTGAAGAATACAACCAAAAAAGGAATTTCGAAAAGACCTCCGAGCCGGAAGGCGAAGGGGCAACGCCCGAAAAGGGGCTCAGGTTTGTCGTGCAGCATCATATAGCCAGCAGGGATCATTACGACTTTCGTCTGGAATGGGACGGCGCTCTTTTGAGCTGGGCGGTGCCCAAGGGACCGTCTTATGATACCCGCGACAAGCGGCTCGCCGTACAGGTAGAGGAGCATCCCCTGGAATACAGGAATTTTGAGGGGACGATCCCTAAAGGGGAGTATGGCGGCGGCACCGTGATGCTCTGGGATGAAGGCTTTTGGGAGCCTCAGGCGGATGTTGCTGAGGGCCTCAGCAAGGGCTCCCTTAAGTTTATTCTGAGAGGAAGAAGGCTCAAGGGCAAATGGGCTTTGGTTCGGATGAAAGCGAAAGCAGGTGAGACTAAGGCTAACTGGCTTTTGCTCAAAGAAAGAGACGAGTATGCCAAAACCGGCGAAGGGATTTCCGAATTCACCACCAGTATCCGCACCGGACGTACCATGGCGGAGATTGAAGCGGGCAAAAACGAAAAAATCGCAAGAAACCCCTTTAGCCAGGCCGACGTACAGCTTGCCAAGCTTGTAAATACGGTTCCCGAAGGCGAGGATTGGCTCTATGAGATGAAATACGACGGCTACAGGATCCTCGCGTATATTGAGGGCAACAGCGTCCGGCTTATCACCCGTAACGGCAACGACTATACGGATCGGTTTCAGGACATCACCTCTTCCCTGATCGATTGGGCTGCAGGACGGACAATGGTCCTGGACGGGGAAATGGTGATTACCGATGCGAAGGGCAAGACGGATTTTCAGGCTCTGCAAAACTATATGAGAAACCCCAAGCCCCAAAGCCTTACCTATATAGTCTTTGATCTCCTTGCGCTGGACGGCGCGGACCTCCGGGGGCAGCGCTTGATCCAAAGAAAAGAAACCCTTGAAGCGCTGATGGAGAATGCCCCGAAAAACCTCTACTACAGCAAGCATGTCAAGGGAAACGGAGAGGAAAGTTTTGCCGCAGCCTGTGAGACCGGCATGGAGGGAGTCGTCGGCAAAAAAGCCGATTCCGTCTACAGTGGAACAAGAAACGGTGATTGGATCAAGCTGAAATGCGATAAAAGGCAGGAATTCGTCATCGGAGGATATACGCTTTCCGACAAAAAAACGCGCGGGGTAAGCTCGCTTCTCCTTGGTGTTTATGAAGACGGGGAATTAATCTATACCGGACGCGCTGGAACGGGTTTGAGCGAGTCCGACATGGAAGAGCTTGAGACTAAATTTGAAAGCTTGAAGAAGACGGATCCCCCTTTCAAATTCGCGCCGAAGCCCAGGTCAAATGAAAAAATCACCTGGCTTGAACCCAAGCTGGTCGCGGAAATTAAATTTGCCCAATGGACCGAAGAGAATCTGATAAGGCAGGCAAGCTTCAAGGGTCTGCGGACGGATAAAGATCCCATAGAAATAAAAAAGGAAAAAGCGGATGACTAGACACAGCCTGAAGAATTGGAGAGGACAATGGAAGCAAACAGCAACAGTATCATCATCGGAGGAATAAAGATTACGAGCCCCGATAAGGTAATATTTGACGACCCTGAAATTACAAAAGCGGATGTGGTCCGGTATTACGCGCAGGTGTCAGAGCGTATGCTGCCCTATGTGAGTCATAGGATTTTAAGCATCGTGCGCTGCCCCAAGGGGATATCCCGATCCTGTTTCTATAAGAAGCATCCCGGGCCGGACAACAAAGGAATCGTTACCGTTCCGGTCACGAACAGCAACGGAGAGACGGAGGACTACTTCTATATTGAGAACGCGCCCGGACTTATATTTGAAGCGCAGATGGGCACGCTGGAATTTCATACCTGGGGAAGCCGTATAGACGAACTCGAAAAGCCGGATATGATGGTATTTGACCTGGATCCGGATGAGGGAATGGACCTGGATTCAGTGCGCCGGGGTGTGAAAGACATCAAAAGTATTCTTGACGAGCTTTCACTCATTTCGTACCTCAAGACCAGCGGAGGCAAAGGGTATCATGTGGTTGTACCGTTAAAACCCGCTGTTTCATGGGATACGTTTCACGATTTTGCAAGGCGCGTTGCCGAGGTTATGGAGCAGAAGTGGCCTGACCGCTACACAAGCAATGTCAGAAAGGCTAAAAGGACAAACAGGATATTTATCGACTGGATCCGAAACGGCCGGGGCGCCACCAGTATCGCCCCTTATTCCATCAGAGCAAGAAAAGGAGCCCGAGTGTCCATGCCCATTGCATGAAGCGAGCTGGATACGGTCGCCCCCGACGGTATCAATATGGCGGATGCGCTGGTAAGGGTCGGCGGCGGCGACCCCTGGAAAGATTTTTTCCGGAATGATCAGCTGCTGAAATGAGTCCGTCCGTCAATTACCTTTGATTATGCGTTCCCGCTTTCCCTTGCGTGAAGTTTTTGTTCCAGGGCAAGGAAATCGCTCTCACACCGGCTATCCGGCCAACGTTCTCTTGCTTTCTCAAGAGCCTCCTTGGCTTCATCTACGTTTCCGCGGGCAAGCAGCTCGAAAATTTGCAGCACAGCAATCAAGCCGCCTAAATGAGGGCTCTGTGCAAAATCAGAAAGCCCCTTTTTATTTTGCGCCATCACGTCGAGAGCTTCAGCTTTTTGGTCCAGATAGAAGTATACATAAGCTAAATCTGCCAAATACGCAACTCTCTGTATTCCATAGAGCTTCTGTGGACGAAGGGCTAAAAGCTGCTCTTTTGCCTTGCTGTAATCACCTTTTTCACAATACGCGGCACAGATATTCATTCGCAGAATTCCCTTTATCTGCTCGGCCTTTTTGCCAACCAAAAGCTTTTCATTTTCCGCTATATAACGGTCAGGGTCTTTCTCTTCGGTAAGTATAGGCAAAAGGGCGCCGACCGTTTTGCGAAATTCAAGATACCATAGCTGATTAATCAGATACCATGCTATGAGCGTCAATGCACACAATACCCAAAATAAGGTCCATGTCATGCTCTCGGAAAGCTGCAGAAGCGGCCTGCTGATACCCAGCAGCAAGAAAAGCAGCGTAGCGGCGGCCCAAAAGGCAATCCGGATTTTTCGTTTGTTGCGTTCTATCATAATTCCTCCCCTGATGGTATGGATATATCCATTTCAAGTACTTCTTTGATTAAGCATTTACTTCTATTGTAGCTTGTTTTTTTCCGTTGAGCAATTTGCTTCTGATAAGACCAAATATATGTGCGGTGCCACCGTTCTTCCCTGTAATATCAAACCGGTGCTAATTAGCTGCTATGGCACAGAATTTGGTATAATTTTTTCAAAAATGTACCAGACTTAAATAAGAACCCCGCCCGTCAACGCAATCGAAGATTGCTAGTGGGGCTCGGGAACCTCAATAAGTATTTTTTTAGTAACAGCTTTGAAATCAAGATATTGATAACATTGAGGGATTTATTCAAATGCATTTTATCATGAAGCTATTCGGGATGGTTATGGAACAGCATAAACAAAAGAGAAAAAAGGATGAGGCCCGCCAGAGCATAGAGGAAAACCCGAACATCCTCTTTCGAAGTCTCAAAAAGAATCTTGACGCTCTCAAAGCCACATTTGAGGATAGTTCCGACCTTATCATCCGTGAGTTTTCCTTCGGGGCAGGTAAAGACGGAGAGATTAAGGCCGCGCTGATCTTTCTGGATGGGCTGGTTAACCTTTCGATGATAAGCGACAGCATCATAAAGCCGCTCATGCACGGCGGCCATCTCTTCCCTGGCGATGAGACATCTGGTATCTCGGGCATGGACAAAATTCGGGACAGGCTTCTGGCTGTTGGAGAGGTAAAAACCGTCTTTACGCATAATGAAGTGATAGCAGCCTGCCTGTCGGGGAATGCGGTGCTCTTGGCAGAGGGGTTCTGCAAAGCTCTCGATATAGGGGCAAAGGGCTGGGAAAAAAGAGCTATTACCGAACCGGCCAGTGAGACAGCCGTTCGCGGCCCACGAGAGGGTTTTACCGAGAATCTGCGCACAAACACGTCAATGATACGCCGAAAGATAAAAGATCCGGCTCTCAAAACCCGCGCCACCGTAATTGGAAAACGTACGCACACGCAGATAAACATTCTTTATATAGAAGGAATTGCAGATCCGGATCTGATTCGTGAAGTCGAGCGCCGACTGAAAAAAATTGATACCGACGCAATACTTGCTACAGGGTATGTGGAGCAGTATATCTCTGACGCACCGTTCTCAGTCTTTCCAACGATTTGGTGCAGTGAAAAGCCGGACGCAGTTGCGGGAAAGATGCTGGAAGGCCGGGTTGCCATTGCCGTGGACGGAGCACCGTTTGTGATGACGGTGCCAATGCTGTTCGTAGAGAATATTCAAAACGCGGAGGATTACATTGCGCGCAGCCAATATGCGACCGTGATGCGAATACTGCGCTTGATAGCGCTTTTTATCAGCCTGTTTAGCCCCGCCCTATATATAGCGTTTGCCAACTATCACCAGGAACTGATTCCAACCAATTTACTGTTTACGATGGCGCAATCCAGTGAGGGCATCCCTTTCCCCGCAGTGGTGGAGATGAGTGTCATGATGATTATTTTTGAGATTCTGCGGGAAGCTGGAATCCGTATGCCCCGGCCAGTCGGACAGACAGTCAATATCGTGGGCGCTTTGGTGATGGGAGAAGCGGCCATACAAGCCGGGATAGTAGGAGCTCCGGTAGTCATTGTTGTCGCAATCACCGCTGTAACGAGCTTTGCAATTCCCTTTATCACAGACGCCATGACATCTTTGAGATGGTTTCTGCTGATCATGGCTGCTACTATGGGGAGTTTTGGTATCACCATAGGCGCATTTATGATACTTATTCATCTCACTTCTCTAAGATCCTTCGGTTCCCACTATCTGGCGCCCTTTGCGCCGTTTCAGAGGGCCAATCTGGGAGATACGGCTGTGCGTGTGCCCCTCCAGGACATGCAGACTCGCCCCCGTGAAATCAACCCACAGGATTTGAAACGGCGGGGGGACGCCCCCTTATATGATTCGTCCGTGAATGACAAGGACAATTGGAGTACAGAGCCATGAAAAGAAAAAAGAGCCCAATCTGTATGAAAGTTCTCCCGCTTACAGCCTTTTCATTCAAATATTGGAAGGGTGCACGCCGCATTACTATGTTTTTACTTTTTATGCTGATGATTTTATGCCTGACCGCCTGCTGGAGTCAAAGAGAGCTTTACAAATTAGCCATCGTGGTCGGCACCGCGCTGGACGTGGGCGATCAACCGGATACAGTGAAACTAACCGCTCAAGTGGTTAAGGCATCGGAGATGGGGGTCGGATCTTCCTTCAGAGGAGGAGGCTCCGGGGGGAAAGCCTATGTCAACATCAGTCGCACAGATAAGAGCGTACTCTCCCTCATCCGCGAAATAACACATATGCAAAACCGAAGGATGTATTTCTCCCATAATAAAGTGATCATTTTCAGCAGTGATCTGGCAAAGCTGGACATGGCGGAAGGGCTGGACGTATTCGCACGCGATTATGAGGCGCGTTTAAATGTATATATCCTGATTTCAAGAGATGAGGCTTCTGAGATATTGGAGCAGGAGGTTGAACTGGAAAAAGTACCGGCGCTTAATATTTTCGGTATGATGGAAAACCAGAACCTTAACTCAGAAACAGCAATTGTAACTTTACGCGATTTTATGATCGCTACATTGAGCGGTTCTACAGCCCCTGTGGCGCCGATTATCGAGTTGCAGGAATCCGAGGGGAAAAGCGAGGTAACCCTTGAAGGTACGGCGGTCTTCAAACAGGAAAAGATGATTGGCAAGCTTGACGAAGCACAGACAAGAGGCATGCTTTGGGTGACCAATAAAGCCCGAAGCGGCGAACTGATCGTAGATACGCAGTGGGGGCAGGTTACCTTGGAGTTCTTCCATGCCAAGAGCAGATTAAAGCCTGTAAAAACCGAGGATGGGACGATCCGTATGAAGCTTACAATCAACGAGGATGGGATAATTGAAAGCAATGAGACCACCGAAGATATGTCCCGTATAGAGAACGTGAAAATGTTGAAGGAACTCATGAAGCTGGCGATCCAATCTGACATTGAAGACGCCCTTGAACAGGCGAGGACGCTAAGAGCCGATGTGTTTGGATTTGGCGAGGCAATCCGGCGTGATTATCCGGAAGAGTGGGAAACAATGAAGGAAGACTGGGACCATGTGTTTCCGAAAATTGAACTTGATATCCAGGTGGA
>ENA-UOOR01001158-UOOR01001158.1-fermentation-metagenome-genome-assembly--contig:-NODE-1158-length-32691-cov-5.213384_pt1 | contig 32691 bp, 34 predicted proteins | sample MGYA00245780_ERZ724029 | MGnify/ENA primary metagenome ERZ724029 (study PRJEB28704, sample SAMN03018315) | fermentation metagenome | biome: anthropogenic terrestrial biome; feature: soil; material... | reverse complement strand
CTCGTCTTCTACTACTGTATGTCCAAGACACCAGCGAGTTTGAAATAGCACTTATTTATTATATACTATAGAATAAGTAAATGCAAGAAAATTTATGATAAAGTTTCCGACAATTTTTTCCCACCGACTAAGTGGAAATGCAGATGTTTTACAGACTGACATCCGTCCTCTCCGCAATTGCTGATAACTCTGTATCCTGATTCTTTAATGCCTTCTTGCTCAGCAATAACTCTGACCGCCTCGAATATTTCAGCGACAATACTGCTGTTCTCATGATTTATATCATTAATGGATGTTATATGTGCCCTTGGTACAATTAAAATATGCACGGGAGCCTGTGGGTTTAAATCCCTGAAAGCTACTAAATTTTCAGTTTCATATACTAAGTCTGACGGAATTTCCTTGTTTGCTATTTGGCAAAATATACAGCTCAATTTTTTCACCTCTCCCCTTTTATATTAATAGTAGTATATTATTCGCCTAATAAATAATCGTTCCTCAGGTTCTTTATATGGGCGTTTACTATTCGATTTTTAATATTATTATCACTTTTTATCAAAACTTTCAAGTAGTTTGTTGTATATCCTTCGAATATATTTTCTTTTTTGAGCGTTTCAATCAGGACAGGCATATCTTTTCCAAGGAATTTATTCATGAATTCTTTTGACAGGTTATTCCCTAAATTGATAAGCTCCTTGCTTCTTAGAGATTTAACTGCTTCTTCAATCTGTTCGGGCATTTTCGCAGCCTTGGTTCCTTCTCTTACAGAATATTTAAACACATGAATTCTTGAAAATTCAATTGTTTTTACAAATTTAAGGGTTTCTTTAAATTCTTCCTCTGTTTCTCCCGGAAAGCCAACTATTATATCTGTGGTGATTCCTGCATTAGGCATATACTTTCTGATTGTTTCAACATTTTTATTATATTCTTCTGTTGTATATTTTCTGTTCATGCGCTTTAAGACGCTGTCACTTCCGCTTTGCAGCGACAAGTGAAAATGGTCACATACCTTGTTTAGCTTAGAATATCTTTCAATAAAGTCTTCGGTAATCAGCTTAGGTTCCAGAGAACCTAATCGTATTCTTTCAATTCCATCAATATTGTTAATATCTTCAATTAATCTGATTAATGCATCATCTTCATGGATATCTCTGCCATAGGATGAAATATGAATTCCGTTTAACACAATTTCCTTATATCCATTAGCCGCAACCTTTTTTATTTCTTCAACAATATCATTGTGATTTCTGCTTCTTATAGGACCTCTTACATACGGAATTATGCAGTAAGAGCAATATTGGCTGCATCCGTCCTGTATTTTTATGTTGGCACGGGTCTTGTCGTGAACGCTTGTTATTTTTAATTCCTCAAAACCCTCTCTGCCATAGAATTCTTCAATTTCAGGCTTAAACTCTATGTCGTGCAGCTTTTCTTTTATGAGTTTTCCTATAGTACCTTTATTCTTTGTCCCAATAATTATATCTACATTTGTTTCTTCGTTGAGCTTTTCGCCGTTAAGCTGTACACTGCAGCCCACTGCTACAACCAGTGCTTTTGGGTTGCTTCGCTTTGCCTTATTGATAAATTGTCTGGACTTTCTTTCGCTTTCCTTTGTTACGGCACAGGTATTTATTATATATATATCACTCTTTTCTCCCTGAGGAAGCACTTCAAAGCCTTCCTGTTCCAAAAGCTCTGTCATTGCTTCTGTTTCAAACTGATTGACCTTGCATCCCAGAGTCGTAAATGATACAGTGTATTTATTATTTATCTTTGTTTCCTGGTTCATTAATTCTCCTATAGCTTTTAATATACATGAATAATATCACAAAATCTTATTATTATCAAGACTTAGTTCCAGAATGCATTTTCAATATTATTAATTTCATGATTATCCGCAATAATTTCAATTACATCAAATTGACACGGAACATCATCTGAACCCATGCACATTAAATAATATTTGGCAGCAGTAATAATTCTTTTTTGCTTGGCAACGGTCACTGCTTCCCGGGGATAGCCGTGACCGGTATTTTTTCGACCCTTAACTTCAATAAAGTGAAGTCTTGATTCTTTTGATGCAATAATATCTATTTCGCCAAATCTGCATGAGAAGTTTTCTTCTACTATTTCATAGCCATTATCCAATAAATATTTTTTTGCAATTTTTTCATATTCAAAGCCTTTATTTTTATCGTACATAGCCTGCCAGCCCTTTGTAGTTCTTTATTTACAATAGTTTTGATTATTCCGTATTTATCGGCTTCCCTTGTCGTAAGGAATTCCTTCAGCCCTTGGAGCCTGAGAGTTCCTTGATGAAAATGTCAACACAATCAATGTTGCTATATACGGAATCATTTTATATACTTCATTTGAAATCGGGAGACCTTTAAGAAACGGTATTCCAGAATAAGCAGAGGCAAAAGTCTTCATTATTCCAAAGAAAAATGCGGCAAAAAATATTTTGTTTGTCCTCCATTGACCAAAAATCAGGACTGCCAGTGCCAAGAAGCCGTATCCCGCAACACCTGCATTAAAATTTGTGCTTGTGGGAACTACAAAGGTGAGTCCTCCAATTCCTCCAAGCACTCCGGATATAAATACTCCTGCATACCTTATGCGGTATACATTGATACCGACTGAATCCGCTGCCTGAGGATGCTCACCGCAGGCACGGAGCCTGAGCCCGAAGCGTGTGTGATTTATTACAATCCAAGATAAAAGTGCAATTCCCAGCCCAATATAAGTTGTTATATAACAATTCCTGAAAAGTATAGGTCCAATCACCGGTATATCCCCCAGAAACGGTACCTTGTTTATATAAAAAGTATCAGAAAACTGTATCTGCTGAACACCTTGAACCATCCTTGCAATATAAATTGCAAAAGCAGGCGCAAACATGTTCAGTGCCGTACCACTTATGGTTTGATCTGCATTAAGTTTAATAGATGCAAATGCATGGAAAAGCGAAAATATACCTCCAGCAAGTCCGGATATTAAAACAGCTAACAACAGCAGGCTCTGCCCACTCATAGTATCCTGAAAAACATTAATAAAAGAAATTCCGGCAAATGCCCCAACTATCATTATTCCCTCTAATGCAATATTAATTATACCGCTGCGTTCAGAAAACATTCCTCCCAGGGCAACTATTAATAGAGGAATAGCAAAATACATAGTTTGCTGTGCTATAAAATATACAGTATCCATTTATGATTCCCCCTTATTGCCGGTTTCCCCAGGATCTCTTCCCTGAAGCCTCCCGGCTAAAAATTTATTTATCAATTGTTTAAACAGTAGTGAAAATGCGCCGCAGTAAATTATAACCGCAATAATCATGTCTATTACTTCAGGCACAAAGTTATATAGCTGAATATTGAATCCCCCTACCGTAAGATGAGCTATAAACAATCCCGAAAATAATATTCCGATTGGATGAGACATTCCTAAAAGTGCAACCGAAATACCACTAAAGCCTTCCGGAGACAATATATCCAGCACCTGAAGATGCTTGCCTGAACCGGAAAGATATAAAAGTCCTCCTCCAAGACCAGATAGCGCACCGGCAATAACCATTGACAAAATTATGCTCTTTTTTTCATTTATGCCGGCATACCTGCTGGCATCCTTATTGCTTCCGCATGCTTTAAGCTCATATCCGAAAGTTGTTTTCTGCAGTATTATATATACTATAACAACCGCAAACAGAGCTATAATAATACCTATGTTCAGGTTTCCGGTATTAAATAACTTGTCAAGACCTGCCTTTGGAAGTATTGCACTTTGTGCCACAGGTTTTGACTGGTTCTTAAGAGCATCATATACTGTTTTTACTATTGTCATGTTTACCAGGTACATACCTATATAATTCATCATTATTGAAGTTATTACTTCATTCACATTGAAAAAAGCTTTTAATATTCCGGGACCGGCTCCCCATATGGCTCCTGCAATCATTGCTCCAAGAAGTGCAATCAGCCAGTGAATCCCTGGAGGGATAAATGTCCATTTTATTCCGATATAAATTGCAGCAAATGCCCCACAGGTAAATTGTCCTGAAGCACCTATGTTAAAAAGCCCGGTTTTAAACGCAAACCCTACGGATAATCCGGTCATAATGATGGGAGTAGCAAAGTATATAACCTGCCCGATTCCTCTGGCACCTTCTGTAAATCCGCCTGCCAGAATAGTTAAAAATGCAGGCCATGCTTCCCTTGAATTGCTTATAAACAGAATAATAAGTCCGAAGATTAACCCTGCAACTATTGCCATCAATGATGCAAGAACACTGCTAATGTTCTTTTGTTCAGACAATTTACTCTTTTTTCTCATAGCTTGTACCTCTCTTTGAGCCGGCCATATAAAGACCTAATTCATTTACTGTAACTTCCTTCGGATTCAAATCTCCCACAATTTCGCCTTCATAAATTACTAATATTCTGTCACTTATATTCATAACTTCATCCAGCTCCAATGAGATTAAAAGAACAGCTTTACCCTGGTCTCTTTGTGCTATAAGCTGCTTGTGAATGTATTCAGTAGCTCCCACATCCAGCCCTCTTGTCGGTTGAACTGCAACGACTATTTCATGACTTCTGTCGAGCTCCCGGGCAATTATCAGCTTTTGTTGGTTTCCGCCCGACATATTTCTGACTATGGATTCCTCATCTCTCGGACTTCTTATGTCATATTGTTTTATAAGTTTTCCTGCATACTTACTTACAGCATTAAACCTGATGAATCCATGATCCTGAAATTCCGGCTGATAATATGTCTGAAGTACGGCATTCTGCTTCAGGTCAAAATCTAAGATTAATCCGTGTTTATGCCTGTCTTCAGGTATATGTGCCATTCCTTCAACACATTTTTTTCTTATGGATTCCTTTGTAACATCCTTGCCATTTAAAAAAATGCTTCCTTCGTTAATAGGAATGAGACCGGTAATTCCATAGATTAGCTCTGATTGTCCATTTCCGTCAATTCCTGCGATGCAAACTATTTCACCCTTTCTTACTTTAAAGGATACATCATTTACTACATTTTTCCCGGAATTTTTTGATTTGACAGTAAGATTTTTAACTTCAAGTATGGTATCACCCTTTTCAACATCTTTCATTTCCAAATTAAAATTAATTTTACGTCCAACCATCATTTCTGACATCTGCTCTTTTGTCGTATTGCTTACATCTACAGTTCCTATACAATTACCCTTGCGCAATATTGTACAGCGGTCAGCCACTTCTTTTATTTCATTTAACTTGTGTGAAATGAAAATAATTGATTTTCCTTCACTGACCAGCTCCTTCATTATTTTCATTAATTCTTTAATTTCTTGTGGCGTCAGCACTGCAGTAGGCTCGTCAAAAATTAATATGTCGCTGTCCAGATACAGCATCTTAAGTATTTCTACTCTTTGCTGCATTCCAACCGTAATATCCGAGATATATGCATCGGGATCAATTCTTAATTTATAGCGTTCGCTAAGTTCCATAACTTTTTTTCTTGCCGCATCTTTTTTCAACAAACCCATTTTGACGGTTTCTCTGCCCAATATAATGCTTTCCAGTACTGTAAAATTATGAACTAATTTAAAATGCTGATGAACCATACCAATATTAAGATTATTAGCATCATTAGGGTTGTTGATTTGTACCTGTCTGCCATTAACTTGGATTTCACCCTTTTCCGCCTGATATAAGCCAAATAAAACACTCATTAAAGTAGATTTACCGGCTCCGTTTTCTCCAAGAAGAGCATGTATCTCTCCTTTTTTCACTTTAAGAGTTACATCGTCAAGCGCTTTAAAGTTACCAAAAATTTTGGTAATGTGGTTCATTTCAATTATGTACTCCATAACATACCACCTTGATAAATTTACGAATAAGGTTGCTTACAAGGCCTAAGCCCCAAAAGCAACCTTATTATAATATTTTTTATTATTTAATTACTTCTACATTTACCTTTTCAACAGGTATATCGGCTGCTGTAGCTTCTTCAGCCGGTTTTTCGGTTTCTTTAACAAACTTTTCCTTAACCATTGCATCATTTAAAATTTCAATGTCTTTTGAAACTATTTTTCCATAGATAGTATCATAGTCAGCTTGTGTGAATTTTTCAAATCTTGAGGTTGACATTGGCAGTTCAACTCCCTCATGAGATGCATCAAGTGAAACTGATTTTCCGCCTGGGAAATTTCCTGCATAATAATCTGCCAGTGCATCATAAACAGATTTTGAAAGATTTTTCATAGCTGATGTAATTACAGTAGCTGATTCTTCTGACTGATCCACATCAACTCCTATAGATTTTGCTCCTGCTGTTTCTGCAGCTTTCATAACTGAATTTCCAACAGCTCCGCCACAGCCGAATATAACTTCTGTGCCCTCATTGTACCAAGCGGAAGCTTTTGCCTGATTTTCAGGAGAAGCATCAAAGTTTCCTACATAAGTGTACTTAATTTGAATGTCATCGGATAATCCCATCTCTTTAGCTGCATAATCAGCACCCTGCACAAAGCCATAGCCAAAACGTTCAACCGGAGGAACGGCTATACCGCCCATGAATCCCAGTTTCGTGTATCCTTCTTTTACTATGCTGTAGCCTGCAAGAAATCCCGCCTGCTCTTCAGCATAAAATATAGAATAGGTATTAGGTGCTATGTCAATGTTATTGTCTCCCGCATGTGGTGCCCCGTCAAGGATAACAAAGTTAACTTCAGGATATTTTGTCTGAACTGTATAAATCGGAACTTCAAATAAAAATCCCGGGCATACAACTACTTTAGCTCCACCCTTTACAGCAAGATCAATTGAATTGATATAGGCAGAATCTGATTTTTCTGCGGGTTTATAATATTTGTATGTAATATTATTTTCTTTAGCATAAGCTTCAACGCCTTCCCATGCACCTTGATTAAAAGACTTGTCATCAATTGTTCCGACATCAGTGATAAGAGCCAGTTCATAAGTATCACTTTTGCCTGATGTGTCGGCAGGTGTTTCCGAACCAGGTGTTTCTGTATCAGTTCCCGGTTTCTGGTTATTGGAACATGCCGAAAATGCAAAAACCATTATCAGTGCAAGTGCCATAACCGCTACTTTTCTCCATGATTTCATAATGTATCTTCCTCCAAAATTTTTATTTTAATATATAAATTACCGCTTATCAGCGTCATTTATCATTTTAACAGCTGAGCTGGTTCCGATTCTAAAACATCCTTCGTTAATAAAGGCTTCCATTTCTCCTATTGTTTTTATACCACCGGAAGCTTTTATTTTAACATTTGCTCCGATATGCTGCTTAAATAGTCTGACATCCTCAATTGTTGCACCGCCTGTTCCAAATCCTGTTGAAGTCTTGATATAATCCGCACCCGCATCAGTAACCACACGGCACATTTCTATCTTTTCTTCTTCTGATAAATAGCATGTTTCAACAATAACCTTTAGTATCTTACTTCCTGTAATTTTCCTGATGGAAGCTATTTCTTCCTCCACCTTTTTATACTCCTTATTTTTAACATCTGAAATATTAACTACCATATCAATTTCACTTGCACCGTCCTTAATTGCCTGCTCACATTCTGTCAATTTTGCCTGTGTCACAGAATATCCCAACGGAAAGCCAATAACGGTACAAATATTTACTTTATTTCCATAAGTGTCATGAACCTTTTTTACATAACAAGGCGGAATACAAACAGATGCCGTCTTATATTCAATAGATTCATTACATAAAATCTTTATGTCCTCCCATGTTGCAAAAGGCTTAAGCAAAGTATGATCCACAAATTTTAAAATTTCAAGACTATCCATATATACTCCTTTTCCTGTATCCCTTATATTTATAAGTTTAGCACAAAAAAATACATCCGTCAATTACAACTGTTTGAATTGTTTGAATTAACTGATGTATGTCGAAAAAATCCGCTGTCATTCTGAAGCATAGCTGAAGAGCCTTAGCTGCTCTTGTCTGTTCATTATTTTTTTAAGAAATGTTTTTCTATGTATTTCGCAAGGTCCATATTCAAGAAGTGCATTAATATGCTCTTTCGTTCCGTAGCCTTTGTTTTTTGCAAATTTATATTCAGGATAAAGTTTATCTATTTCATCCATCTGCCTGTCTCTTGTAACCTTGGCAATAATTGATGCTGCAGCTATGCCATGACACTTTGCATCACCCTTTATAATATTAAGCTGTGGTATTTCAACATCTAATTTTTCGGCATCTATAAGCAGGTAGTCAGGAGTTACCTTATTTCCGTCAGTGTCTCTTAGGTTTTCAACAGCCTGAATCATAGCTAACTTCGTAGCTCTTTTTATATTAATGCTGTCTACTGTTTTGCAATCCATCTCACCGATTCCCACCGCAACCGCTGTTTCTTTTATAATATCAAATAGTTTCTCTCTTTTTTTTGGCGTAAGCTGTTTTGAATCCTTAACACCCTCTATAAGAATACCCGGGGGCATAACTACGGCACATGCTACCACACTGCCTGCAAGGCAACCCCTTCCAACTTCGTCAATGCAAGCCAGGTACTTATAACCCTTGTCCCAAAGCTCCTGTTCAATCTCAAGCATAAAACCACCTCATCTGTCACTGATATTGTCAGCCTATTGTTCCTCGGGTTTTTCCAAAGTAATTAAACCTAATTTACCGCTTCTGTAATCATTTAACAATAAGTTTGCAACCCTCAGGTAATCTATCTCTGTTCTATTTATTATGAAGCCCTTTTTAAAGGCTATGTTATCCAATATATCTAATGGCTTTTCCCCTTTTTCTATTTGGTATTTTTCCAAAATAGCATCAGTCTTATTTAATTCTTCCATTTTTTCAACAAATTTCAAAGCTATTTCTTCCAACACCAAGACTTCATCCTTTATTGCTCCTGTAAACGCCAGGTGCAGTGCACCTTGTTCGTCATCAAATTTCGGCCACAATATTCCCGGAGTATCCAGGAGGTCGATGTTCCCTGTCAGATGAATCCACTGTTTGCCTTTTGTTACACCGGGCATATTTCCGGTCTTGGCACTTTTTCTTCTGGCAAGTGAATTAATAAGTGTTGATTTTCCTACATTAGGTATTCCCACAATCATTGCTTTAATTGTTTTGTTCTGTATTCCCTTTTTTCTGTATCTTTCCGTTATTTCTTTAGAAGCATCCGCAATTGCATTTTCCAGCTTTCTAAGCTCTTTGTTGTTTGTTGAATTGTACAAAACCACTGACCATCCCATGCTCCTGTAATATTCTTCCCAGACCTTATTTAAATTCGGGTCTGCAAGATCATATTTATTCAGAACTATCAGTCTTTTTTTATCCCTGAACAGTTGGTCAAAATCGGGATTTTTGCTGGCTATGGGAATCCTTGCATCAATTACTTCAATAACAATATTGACCAGTTTTAAATTTTCCTGAAGCAGGTCTTTTGTTTTTTTCATATGTCCCGGATACCAGTTAATATTCATGTTATACCTCGAAATGTTTCCTTTTTATTAAAATTGAGGGACCCAGCCCTCAATTTTGTCGTTTTATTAATAATTCTTTAATTCTTTAACTTTTGTAGCTTTACCTGTTCCTTCTCTTAAGTAGAACAATTTGGCACGTCTTACTTTACCTCTTCTTGTTACCTCGATTTTTTCAATCTTTGGTGAATGTACAGGGAATGTTCTTTCAACTCCAACTCCGTAGGAAATTTTTCTTACTGTGAATGTTTCTCTGTTGCTTTCGCCCTGTCTCTTTATAACGATACCTTCAAATACCTGAATTCTTTCTCTGTTTCCTTCTTTGATTCTAACATGTACTTTTACTGTATCTCCAACGTTAAAAGGTGTTAATTCACTTTTAAGCTGTTCATTTTCATATGATTTAATCAAGTCCATTTTTAAACCTCCCTTCGACTGTCATCAGTGCCCTATTAGGCACCTTCTAACCTTATTCGTATATTTTTGATAATCTGTTGTATTCTTCAATAATACTGCTATCCTTAATCATGTCAGGACGTCTTTTCAAAGTAACCTCAATTGCCTTGAACCGCCGCCACTCTTCAATTCTCTTGTGATGACCGGATAACAATATTTCCGGGACTTCCAGTCCCAAGTAGCTTTCAGGTCTTGTGTATTGAGGATACTCAAGCAAACAATCACTATGAGATTCTTCCACAGTGGATTCATCAGAACCGAGTGCTCCCGGAATAAGTCTTCCAACTGCATCTACAATCATGAGAACCGGTAGTTCTCCGTTTGTTAATACATAGTCTCCCATAGATATTTCTTCATCGACGTACTTGTCGATAATTCTTTGGTCTATGCCCTCGTAATGCCCGGCAATAAGCACAATATGTTCTCTTTCAGAAAGCTCTTTTGCTTTTTTTTGATTAAATAAATTTCCTTTCGGTGATAAATAAATAGTATATGAATTTTGCTTTTTTACAGCATCTAAAGCTTTAAACATGGGTTCAGGCTTTAAAAGCATTCCCGGACCGCCTCCGTACGGATAATCATCAACTTTTTTATGTTTGTCTTCGGAATAATCCCTCAGGTTTACATAACCAACCTCAAATATGCCCTTTTCAACGGCTCTGCCGATTATGCCGCTACCGGTATAAACATCAATAAGCTCCGGAAATAATGTAACAATATCAAATCTCATTCCAGCAGCCCCTCAATTACATTTATAACCATTTTCTTTTCTTCAAGGTTTACTTCTTTGACAACATTTTTGACAGCAGGTATTAAAAAAGATTTGTCTTTGTTGACTACTTCGTAAACATCATTAGCACCGGTCTGATGAACAACATCAATTTTTCCCAGATATTCTCCTTCAGCAGAATAAACTTCCATCCCTTCTAAATCAAATACATAGTATGAATCCTCAGGAAGTTCTCTAAGCTGGTCTTCCAATATTGAAATGAATGTGTTTTTAAAAGATTCTGCGGTATTCATATCATTGATGTTTTCAAGCTGAATGTAAACCATGCCTTTTCTGTACCACACATCAATGATTTTACGTCTTGCATTATCTTTCTCTGTATAAACATACTCAAGCTCTTGGAATCTTTCTTCATCGTCGGTCAGCGGCATACATTTGACGCATCCCTTGACACCATGTGTATTTACTATTTTCCCAACCTTTATATATTCTTTCATTTAAACCTCTGAACCTCTGTCCTGCAGCTATTTATTGAATAATTTCAACAATAACTCTTTTATTTTCCTTGGTGGCAGCAGCTTTTACCACAGTCCTTATTGCTTTTGCTATTCTGCCCTGTTTGCCGATGACCTTACCCATATCATCAGGAGCAACCTTTAATTCTATTATCAGCGATTGACTGCCTTCAACTTCATTGACTGTTACAAGTTCCGGATTATCTACCAGTGATTTTGCTATATATTCTACTAATTCACCCATACAATCACCTCTTATTTATTTTCATCTCTTTTTTCATAAATACCATTGGCTTTAAACAGCATATTTACTGTATCACTGGGTTTTGCTCCATTATTAAGCCATTTTATTGCACTTTCATCATTTATCTTTATTTCTTTTGGTTCAGAAATTGGGTTGTAGTATCCTATTTCTTCAATAAAACGTCCATCTCTCGGTGAACGAGAATCCGCCACAACAATTCTGTAAAAAGGCTTTTTCTTTGAGCCTATTCTTTTTAATCTGATTTTAACTGACATGTTGTCACCTCCTTGTGAAAAATATATATGAAAAAGGAAAATCCTTAATCTGACGATAACTGATAAATAGGGCTTAAGCCCATTGTCATCCTTAAAGAGCCTCAAAATATTTAAAGTTGAGAAATATTCGGTTATGCTTCAGAATGACTATATTAAGCTGTTTAAAAACCAAGTCTTCCCATTCCAGGAAAACCGCCTTTTTTCTTGCCAGTTCCCATTGCCGAGAATTTTTTCATCATTTTCTTCATTTCATCATATTGCTTTAGCAGCTGATTTACCCTTTGAACTGAAGTTCCGCTTCCTGCGGCAATTCTTTTTCTTCTGCTTCCGTTAATTATTGACGGATTCATTCTTTCTTTTTTTGTCATTGACTGAATTATGGCTTCGGTATAAACAAGTTCTTTTTCATCAACCTTAAGACCTTTAAGCTTTTTGTTGTCACCCATTCCGGGGATAGCACTAATCAGCTCATCCAATGGTCCCATGTTCTTCATCTGCTGAAGCTGGACCATAAAATCCTCAAGATTAAAATCCTGTGTCTTTAACTTTTTCTGAAGCTCAAACGCCTGCTTTTCATCAAATGCATTTTGTGCTTTTTCAATTATTGAAAGCACATCACCCATTCCCAGTATTCTGGATGCCATACGATCCGGATGGAACACTTCAAGCTGATCCATTTTTTCGCCAACCGACAGGAATTTAATAGGCTTATCCACAACATTTCTTATGGAAAGTGCAGCTCCGCCTCTGGCGTCACCATCAACCTTTGTCAGAATTACCCCTGTAATGTCAAGATACTGATTAAAAGTTTCAGCAACCTTTACCGCATCCTGCCCTGTCATTGCATCCAGAACCAGAAGGATTTCATCTGGATTAACAGTTTCTTTTATTTGAACAAGCTCATTCATCAGTTCTTCATCTATATGAAGCCTTCCTGCAGTATCAATTATCACATAATCGTGCCCGTGCTTCATGGCATGTTTCATGGCTTCTTTTACTATGGTTACCGGATTTGTTTTATCTCCCATTTCAAAAACGGGAACTCCCACACTTTCACCCACAACCTGAAGCTGCTTGATTGCTGCGGGTCTGTATATGTCACAGGCCACAAGTAAAGGTCTTTTTCCATCCTTCTTAAGCCTGTAAGCAAGTTTTCCTGTTGCGGTTGTCTTACCTGCGCCCTGAAGACCGCTCATCATGTAGTATGTTATGTCATTTGAATTGATTTTAAGCTTGCTTTCACCCTGACCCATTATTTTAACAAGCTCTTCATGAACTATTTTGACGACCTGCTGCCCCGGTGTCAGACTTTCCATTACTTCAGCGCCTAAGGATCTTTCTTTTACGTTGTTAATAAATGTTTTAACAACCTTGTAGTTAACATCCGCTTCCAGAAGCGACAGCTTAACTTCTTTCATTGCCAGGTCAATATCTTTTTCTGTAAGTTTGCCCTTGCCTTTCAGCTTTTGTAATGCACTTTGAAGTTTATCAGATAAATTATCAAACATTTAGCTACCCTTCATTAATTATTTTGACAGCCTCAGCTTTTATTTGCTCCACTGCACCTTTATATTTTTCATCATCAATGCACGAAGCAAGCTTCACAATATTCTCTGCTGCTTTCAAGTGTTTTTCATATTTTTCATGAAGCTTCATTTTGTCTTCATAGTCTGTCAAGCTTTTTTCAGCTCTCTTAAGGGCATCATACACGCCCTGCCTGCTTATATTCATTTCTTCCGCAATTTCCGACAGGCTGTAATCAAGATTATAATACATATCGATTATGTTTGCTTGATTATCTTTCAGTAAATCACCATAGTAGTCATACAGGATGCCATATATAAATTTTTTCTCAGACATATTGTACCTCTGTAAAGTATTTAGCTTGACAGTGAATTTTACCGCATTAACAAGCTCTTGTCAATAGTTTTTTTTTATTGAATTAATTTCGATGTAAAATTCAACTGTATGGACAAAGTCCAAATTATATTTTTTCACTGTTTGAAGAGTCAATTTCTTCTTGATAAGTATTTTACCCCCAGGATGTAATAGCCTGGGGGTTCTTAGTCTTATTCAAATATGGCGTTTACGAAGTCTGTGGCGTTGAAATCCTGAAGGTCATCGATTTTTTCCCCTACACCCACATACTTAATTGGGATTTTCAATTCATTTACAATGGGGAATGCAATTCCTCCCTTTGCGGTACCGTCAAGCTTGGTTAGAATCAATCCGTTTATTTTGCAGGTTTCTGAGAATAATTTTGCCTGAATGATTCCGTTCTGCCCGGTTGTAGCGTCTATAACAAGATATACGTCTATTTTTGCATCGGAAAATTCCCTGTCCACTATTTTAAATATTTTGCTCAGCTCATTCATTAAGTTTTTCTTGTTGTGAAGCCTTCCGGCGGTATCACAAATCAATATGTCGGTTTTTCTTGCCTTCGCTGCCTGTATGGCATCATAGACTACGGCTCCGGGATCAGAGCCCTGCTCTGATGCAACTATATCAACCCCCGCTCTCGTGCACCATTCTTTAAGCTGCTCGACGGCTGCTGCCCTGAATGTATCTGCCGCTGCAACAATTACACTGTTTCCTGCTGATTTAAGTCTGTAGGCAATCTTGCCTATGGATGTGGTCTTGCCCACACCGTTGACTCCCACGATAAGGACTACTCTCTGCTGATTCTCTGATTCTTCCTTATCCTCATATTCTTCAAGCATATTTATCAGGTATTCTTTTATAACATCTTTTATTTCGGAAGTATCTTCAAGCTTTCTTTTCTTTGTTTCTTCCTTGATGTAATCTATAATATCCATGGTTGTTTCCATACCCATGTCTGAGGTTATTAATATTTCCTCTAACTCCTCCAGAAAATCATCATCTATTTTTTTATGCTTAAAGACTATGTTTTCAATCTGTTCTGTTAAATTTTTCTTTGTTTTAGATAAGCCTTCCTTTAATTTAGCGAAAAAGCCCATTTTTTCATTATCCATATTTCCTCCTATTGTTCAAGTGCATCCGACAGTTTCATAGATACCAGCTTTGTAACTCCCTTTTCTTCCATTGTAGCGCCATACATGGTGTCAGCACATTCCATTGTTCCCTTTCTGTGTGTTATTACAATAAATTGTGTCTCTTTGGAAAATTCCTTCAAATATTGGGCAAAACGGCTTATATTTGCGTCATCCAGCGCAGCTTCGATTTCATCGAGTACACATACGGGTGTCGGCTTTGTTTTCAGTATGGCAAACAGCAGCGCAATTGCGGTAAGAGCCTTTTCTCCTCCCGACAAAAGTGATATTTTGCTTAGTTTTTTCCCCGGAGGCTGTACAGTAATTTCAATATTCGAGTTTAATGCATCCGTTTCATCTTCAAGATATACATCTCCGGTTCCACCGTTGAACAGCTTTTTAAAAACTTCATTGAATTTTACTCTTATTTTTGCAAATTCTTCGACAAACTGGTCTCTCATCTGTGCCTCAAGCTCCCTTATAACTTCTTTGAGCTGTTCCTTTGCATCAATTAAGTCTTTTTGCTGCTTATTTAGGAATTCGTATCTTTGCCTTACTTCCTCATATTCTTCAATAGAATTTAGATTAATATTTCCCAATTCTTTAATAGATTTCTTCAGTCCATTCACTTCATTGTACAGCCTGGTTTGACTTATGCTGTCATCCTTATATTTTAAAGCCATCGCATAATTCAGTTCATATTCTTCCCAAAGTTTTGAAGAAACTTCTTCGATTTTGGAATTTTCCCTTTCAATTCTCACATTCATTTTATTTTCATCATCAAGAATGTCAGTTATTGATTTGTTAGCATCATTTATTTTATTCTGATATTCATAAATTTCATTTTGAATTGCATTTAGGCTTTCCTTTTCTTTCAGATATTTTTCATTGATATCCTTAATTTCCTCTGAAAGCATTTCTGCATTTCTGCCATATTTTTCAATTATTTCTTCTGCTGATTTTATTTCAGTATCTATATTATTTAAGTTTTCTTCCTTTAATAGTTTTGAACTTTCATTTCTTTGAATTTCTTCTTTAATATTTTTTATTTTTTCTTCTATAACCTTAACTTCCTGCGTAGTTTGCGCAATTATCTCTCTTTGTTTTAAAATATAGTTGTTATATTCTTCGTACTTGCTTCTGTTTGATTCGTTTTGGGTTATAATCTCCTGAATGTTCTGCTCTTTTTCTTCAATTAGCTTTTTATACTCCTCCGTCTGAGCAATTATATCCGCCAGGCTTTTTTCATAGCCTGTTTTTTCTTCCTTTATATACTGCATTTCTTCAGAATATTTTTTTATTACTGCAGATGTCTTTTCCGACTGTTCTCTCAGCATATTAATTTTTGAATCATTCATACCAAAAAGATTACTTTTTTCATTAATTTCATTTTTTGCTGCTGCTATTGCCTGGCTGTAATTGCTTATATGGAATAAAATTTCGTTTAACAAATTTTTTTTATCATTCAGGTGCTTCGAAGATTCTTCAACATATTGCTTTAATTCTTCAATTTCTCTTTTTCTGCCTAAAAGGTTCTGATTGCTGCTGATATGTCCGCCTGTTACCGACCCTCCTGCATTTATCACATCCCCTTGCAGTGAAACTATCTTCATTGAATTTCCAAGGCGTTTTGAAATTCTAAAACCATTGTTCAAATTATCAACTATTATTATCCTGCCCAGCAAGTGCTTAATTACCTTTTCAAATCCGAGACTTGTATCTATCAACTTGTCCGCTGTGTTTATGACACTGGAATCCTTCATAACCTCCTGCTCTGTCCTGCTGAGGCTTCTTTCCTGAAGCATGTTGATCGGAAGAAATGTAATTCTTCCTATTTTATTTCTTTTCAGATATTCAATTATATTTTCAGCTTCCACATCTGTGTTTACAATAATATTTTGAATTGCAGACCCCAGAGCCACTTCAATAGCTGTTTCATATTTTTTTTCTGTTTTTATTATATCTGCAACAGTTCCAAGTATGGAGTCCCTAAGCACAGGTTCCTTCTCCTTGTTGTTCATGACTGTCTTGATACTCTTGTAATACCCGTCATAATAAGCTTCCATATTGGACAGAATATTTATTTTCGACTTTGAACTGCTTAGGTTTTCGCTTAATTGCCTTATTTCATTGTCTGCTACATCCTTTTGTTTTTCTGCCAACCTCAATTTTTCTGTCAGATTTTCAGTCTCATTCCTTTTTTCTGACAGCTCTGCGGTTATTTTGACTTGTTGTTCTTCAAGCACGCTTATAACTTCAAGCTTGTTTTGTCTTTCAGTCTCTTCAGAAGCAATTTCTGAGCTTAAATTCTCAATTCTTTCATTATCGTTTTCTATGAAGGATTGAATTGTGCTTTTCTGGCTGTTTTGCCTGTTAATATCTTTATGAAGCTCAAAAAGCTGATTTTTTTGGTCTTCAATATTTTGCACTATATTATCTATTACATTTTTATAGGATTTGATATCATCGTTCATAGAATTAAATTTTTCCAAATCCTCGCCAAGTCTTTCTTCAAGTTGTTTTTTTTCGTTAATAAGCTTGTTGATATTTTCTTCAAGCTCATTGTTCCTGTTTTCAATGTCAGTTATTTCTCTCTTTACATTATCAATATTGCTGGTGTATAAAAGCTTTTTCTCCCTGTGAACCTGACACAGACTCTGGCTGCTTTCATATTCTTTGTTCCTGGAATCTCTTGCTGCTTCAAGCTCCTTTATTTCCTGCTGCATTTCATTGATTTGTTCTTTTTGGGAAGAAATTGATTCCGAAAGAAAATCTCTCCTTTTTTGCAGTTTAATTTTCTGATCTAATGCAATGTTTCTCTGATTTTCCAACGCTACTTTTTGTTCATTATGCTTTTCGTATTCATGAACCAGGTAATTCAGTTCATATTGCTTTAAATTTTCTTTTACTTCAATATATTTTCTGGCTTTCAGGCTTTGCTCAGAAAGAGGTGTGATTCGTTCCTCAAGCTCATGGACTATGTCTTCCACTCTGCTAAGGTTGTCCGAGGTCTTTTCAAGTTTTCTTTCAGATTCTTCCTTTCTTGCCTTGTACTTTACTATTCCCGAGGCTTCCTCAAAAACCTTTCTCCTTGTTTCGGAATTTGGACTTAATACCTCTTCAACACGACCTTGTCCTATAAATGAATATCCTTCACTGCCTATACCTGTGTCCATAAACAGTTCTCTAATATCTCTAAGCCTGCATTGCTGTTTGTTTATGTAATATTCACTTTCTCCGGTTTTATATAGCTTCCTCCTGATACTTACTTCCTTGTATTCAATGGGAATGCCTCCCGATTCATTGTCAAAAATTAGATTGACCTCAGCATATCCAAGGGGTGGTCTTTTTTCTGTGCCTGCAAATATAACATCATCCATTTTCCCGCCTCGGAGAGATTTTGCACTTTGCTCTCCCAGAACCCACTTAATGGCATCAGATATATTGCTTTTTCCGCTTCCATTTGGTCCCACCACTGCTGTAATACCATTTTCAACAATAATTTCAGTTTTTTCCGCAAAAGACTTAAAGCCGTTTATATATACTTTTTTTAGATACATTGTTCCCCCCGCTTAAATTGCAAATAGTTATTATATATTTCATATTTATTAAAGCTTCCCAATTTATGCTGTTCATGGAATATCTCTATTATATTTTCATCACAGGAATCCTGAAACGATATATTTTTAATTGAAAATCTTTCTTTCAATTCATTTATATTGGATTTCTTCTGTCCGACTATGCTGCTGACAAGTCTTTTATCTGATACTACTGTTATATTTTTCTCTCTTAAATCTATACCTTTCAGCATTGAAATAACAGATGCTAAATATATTCTTTCTTCCACCAGCTGACCGAAGGCAGGATGAAACGGTCCTGCAACAACGTCCTCATCATCATTTACAGTAGCTGTATTTTGAAGTCCCATTCTTATTACTTTTATGCCATTCAGAGAATACATGCTGCACATATAGGCACAGATTTCCACAGCCTCCGTTAATGTCAGCGGATGATATCTTCCTTCATTGTACATCTGAATTAGATCTGTGTCCTTTATAATTAATGTAGGATAAATTCTAACCATATCGGGCTTCATGGATATTGATAAACGGCAGGTGTCAATGTCTTTTTGTATTGTGCTCCCGGGAAGTCCCGGCATCACCTGGTGACCCAGGGCAAAGCCATGCTCTTTTATAAGCCTGCTTGCATTTTCGGAATCTGTTTTCGTATGACCTCTGTTTGACAGCTTTAAAACTTCGTCATCAAGGCTTTGTATCCCTAATTCAATAATGTCCATTCCATATTTTTTTTGCAGCTTTAATATGTCATTGTTTATTGCATCAGGTCTTGTGGAACATCTTATGCTTTGAACCACGCCCAAGTCCTTATAATATTTTCCGACACGTAAAAGCTCCTCCTGCAGCCCTGAATCTATAGCAGTAAAAGACCCCCCGAAAAAAGCAAGCTGCACCAGAGTATCTGCTTTAATTGTTTTTCTGCATTCCTCAATTATATCTGTTACATAGCCGGAATTTACCAAAACATCTCCTACTCCGGTTATTTTTTTCTGGTTACAGAACACGCAGTCATTGGGACATCCTACATGTGGTACAAAGACAGGAATTATTTTCATTTTATTATTCATTTAACTGTCCTTCTGATATTAATGCATTTCTTGCTGCATCCTGCTCGGCTAATTTTTTGCTTTTGCCTGAGCCTTTTCCTGCCACTGATTTATTTATCATTACATTCACATGGAACATCTTTTCATGGTCAGGACCTTCTTCACTGGTTACAACATATCGGATTTTACAATTATGATTTTTACCCTGGTAATATTCCTGAAGGTAGGATTTAAAATCGGTTACAAGTTTACCCTTGACTGCATCATGGATGTATCCGGTCAGATTATCCAATACAAATTTTTCGGCTTTTTTGTATCCCCCGTCAATATATATTGCAGCTATTATTGCTTCTACAGCATCTGCCAAAATGGATTTCCTCTCTCTTCCTCCTGAGGATTCCTCTCCCTTTCCCATCAGCAGGTACTTTCCCACGTTCAAGTTGGCGGCAACAACGCTTAACATATCCTCGCACACAACCTGGGATCTTAACTTTGTCAAATCGCCCTCAGGATATTCAGGAAATTTGTCAAAAATAAAACGGCTCACCGAAATACTTAAAACCGCATCTCCTAAAAATTCAAGTCTTTCGTTATTTACCTTGTTATATGACCTGTCTTCGTTGGAATAAGAGCTGTGCGTTAGAGACTTTTCCAATATTTCAATATCGTTAAATTTATAGTTAATTATATTTTCAAATTCATTGAGCTCATTAATTTCTATTATCACTTTTCCTCCTGCTTATTATAATTGTTTATTACAATCCATGAATAGTTTCATAAATATAATAAATAATTATAACTTATTCATTACCGGAATACCGGATTTAATATACAGGACGCATTACTGCGTCCCTCACCTTAAATTTAAAATTACATATTAATGCTGTCTTCCAGATAATTAACAATATCACCAACTGTAGTGATTTGTTCAATGCTTTCATCATTTATTTCAATGTCAAACTCATCCTCCAAAGCCATTACAAGCTCAAACAATGTTATTGAATCAGCCTGCAGATCATCGGCAAAAGATGATTCCATTGTTATTTCCTCAGGTCCAACTCCAACCTTATCAGCTACTATATCTCTGATTTTTTCAAACATACTAATCACCTCCTCATTATGCTTTCTTGAATTAATTCACTTACCTTATTTTCACTGCATATTTTAGCCTGGCGAATTGCATTTTTCAATGCTTTTTCATCAGAACTTCCATGAGCCTTAATAACGGCGTCGTTAACTCCTAACACAGGTGCTCCTCCGTGCTCTGCATAGTCAAACTTACTTTTGAAATTAGTCAAAGCAGGTTTAATAAGCACCCCGCCTATTTTTGACCTTGTGGAAGACATCAGTTCCTTCTTCAATCCTTTCATAAGCTCTATAACTGTTCCCTCCAGTGTTTTCAGAATCATGTTTCCCGCAAAACCGTCACAAACTATTATATCCGCTTTTCCCTTAAGTATTTCCCTGGCTTCAATATTGCCTGTGAAATTTAAAGGCAGGGTTGTGTTTTCAAGAAGATTATATGCTTCCACCGTAAGTTTGTCGCCCTTTGTCTTTTCAGATCCTATGTTAGCAAGTGCTATTCTCGGAGATGACACATTCATAACTTCCTTCAAATATACATCTCCCATAATTGCAAAATCATAAAGAAATTCAGGCTTTGAATCAACATTGGCACCGGAATCTATTAAAAGTACAAAGCCTCCGTTCATTGTAGGTATCAGCGAACCTATGGCAGGTCTTTCAATTCCTTTAATCCTTCCTGTAATCAATGTGGCGCCTGCCAACAAAGCTCCTGTACTTCCTGCCGATACAGCAGCATCAGCCTCTTTATTTTTTACCGCATATAAAGCTTTAACCAGTGATGAATCTTTTTTTCGTCTTACAGCCATTACCGGCTTATCGTCATTGGATATTACTTCTTCTGCGTTTAAAATTTCAATACTTTTAAAGTCAGATGTATTTTTTTCAAGAAACTTTTTAATTTCTTTTTCATTACCTGTAAGCAGAATGCCTACACTATATTCGTCTCTTGCAAGTATACTTCCTCTGACAGCGGACTCAGGAGCGTTATCGCCGCCCATTGCATCTACAGCAATTCTCATAATGCACCTCTGTATTAATTTATTCAGTTGAAGCGTGGTACTTCTTCATTTTTTACATAGATTAGTATAACGTAGTAGCATATGTTTTGCAATAAAAAAATAGTGCCTTGGCACTACTTTATTTAATATTATTTCTTTATTCAACACTTATAACTTCTTTTCCGTCATAATATCCGCAAGCTGCACACACTCTGTGAGGAAGCTTTGATTCATGACATTGTGGGCATTCAATAAGATTCGGAATTGTTAATCTTGATTTTGCTGTTCTTCTTCTATCTCTTCTTGCTTTGGAAGTTTTTCTCTTAGGTACTGCCATTTATAACACCTCCTTAATCCTTTAACAGGTCTTTTAATTTATCAAATCGCGGGTCTGTCAAATTGTCTTCACATTTACATTCTTCTAAATTTAAATTAACTCCGCAATCGGGGCATATGCCTTTGCAATCTTTTTTACATAATGATTTCATCGGCATGGACAGGTAAATCATTTGTTTTATGATTTCCTCTAAATCAACACATCCTTCTGAAATTTTTAATTGAATTTCATCAGATTCATCATCTTCACTTAATTCATGAACCAAGACAGCTTCAAAATCTGTTTCAACTGTTTTGTCAAAAGGATTAAGACATCTGGCGCATTCTGCTAAAAACGTATATTTAATTGTACCGTTCAATAAAACATTCTCATCAGCCTTAAAAACTTCTCCGCTGAAGATTATGTCCTTATGAAGGTGTGTTTTTGATAAAAAGATTTCGTCATCCATTACAAAGTTCTCGTTTATTTTTAGAAAAACTTGGTCAGATGATAAAAACTTACCCAGTCGAATTAACATAATACCACCCTTTTTATTTGCAGAGTTAATTATAAGAGAAAAAAAATCTTTTGTCAAGCAATTTATTTTACAGCCAGTGCTTTTGTATCTCTTGCAATCATCAGTTCTTCGTTTGTAGGGATTACGAATACCTTAACTTTTGAACCGTCCTTTGATATTTCTGCCTCTTTCCCTCTTATGTTGTTTTTTGAATCATCCACAGTAACACCCAGGAATTCCAATCCTTTGCATATATTTGCCCTGTCTGAAGCCGAATTTTCTCCCAGACCGGCTGTAAATACCAATACATCTAATCCACCCATAGCGGCAGCGTAGGAACCAATATATTTCCTTACGGTATAATCAAATTTGTCTAACGCAAGCTGTGCTCTTTTATTTCCTTGATCGGCAGCATTTTCAATATCTCTGAAATCACTGCTTACACCTGAAATTCCCAGAACACCGGATTTTTTGTTCATTAAATTATCAATTTCTTCTGCTGTCATATTTTTCTTATTCATTAAGAACGTAACTATGGCAGGGTCAATATCTCCGCATCTTGTACCCATTACAAGACCTTCAAGAGGCGTCATTCCCATACTGGTATCGAATGATTTGCCATCCTTTATGGCTGTTACGCTGGCACCGTTGCCTAAATGGCAGGTTATGATCTTAGTTCCTTTCAGATCTTTTCCCATTAAATCCGCAACTCTTTCCGAAACATATTTATGTGATGTTCCGTGGAAGCCGTATCTTCGTATACCCATTTCTTCATACAGCTCATAAGGCAGTGGATATATATATGATTCCGCAGGCATTGTCTGATGGAATGCAGTATCAAACACAGCTACCATGGGTACATCGGGCAGCAGTTCCCGGCATGCTTCAATTCCGATAATGTTGGGTGGATTATGCAGAGGAGCAAGCTCAATACATTCTCTTATGGCTTTAATTACTTCTTCTGTTATCAGAACTGAGTTTGCAAACTTTTCTCCGCCGTGAACAACTCTGTGTCCTACTGCGTCAACTTCATCCAATGATTTAACTGCTCCATGCTCGGGGTCAACCAAAGCTTTCAGTACAAGGTTAATTGCATCCTTATGATCTTTTAATACCTCTTCAATTACAACCTTGCTCTGTCCAGTCTTTTCGTGTTTTAAAACACTTCCTTCAATACCTATTCTTTCAACAAGACCTTTAGCTAATACAGTTTCATCATTCATATTAATAAATTGATATTTTAATGATGAGCTTCCGCAGTTAATTACTAATACATTCATTTTATCCTCCATGTTTAAATATAATATATCATAAAATCCTTAAGATTTTAAAACAGTTAAAATATGGCTACTTCACATCAGAAATTTTTATTGAAATAATTGAAATATAAGTACATCATCCTGTTGTGCCGTTCAGCAATTGTTCACCCAATGCTCTACGATTGACTTATTATCTATTGCCATTATGTCACCGTTTGAAATCGTAAAATTCCATAAATCCGTATCATTGGCAATACCCATGTATATGAGTATGGACTGTATAACTCCAAAATGAGTAACAATCAAAGAATTATCAGGAACATCATCAATAAACTGAGCAATCCTTATTATTATGTCTCCATAGCTTTCGCCTTGGGGAAATTTATATTTATTACCGTTTGATATCCACTTTTCCGATTCTTCTTTATATCCGGATTCAATTTCATTCCAGGTCATATTCTCAAATAGCCCGAAGTTAACTTCAATCAGGCAGTCCTTGATTATAATTTTACTTTCGTCAAAATTTGTTTCTCTGCAGATTATTTCTGCTGTTTCCCTTGTCCTTTTTAATGGACTGGAATAAACCCCGGATATTTTTTCAAGGGTTAGCCTCTTACCTGCTGTTTTTGCTTGCATTCTGCCTCTACAGGACAGGTCAACATCCGTAATTCCCGTATACCTTTTTTGAATATTTGCTTCTGATTCTCCGTGTCGAACTAAGTATAACATAACTATCCCCTTAAAAAAAGAACAAATATCATAAATATTATCTGGCTGATTTCGGTTATAAACCCGCATGTGTCCCCTGTCATGCCCCCGATTTTATCTTCAATTGAGCAAGATATAAAATAAGAAATCATCAGAGCAGCAAAGCCGGATGTTACAATAACAATCTTGTTTGGCATAAGCAGCGCAAAAAAAAGCATTACAAAAATGTTGGAAATAAGCACCTTAGTATCTATTGATTCAATAAACAGGGTACCCATTCCCTTTGTCTTTTTAGCATATTTTTTATTCCATGATGCTATAATCGTGCAGGTTCTTCCTACCACAGGCATCATAAAACAGGAATATATATCAATATAAGAAAACAATACAAATTGTGAAAGCAAAGCTAAAATAAGGCTTATTACACCAAAGGATCCAATGTGGGAGTCACTCATTATTTCAAAAACTTTCTCACCGGTTCTGCCTGAAAATATCCCGTCAGAAGTATCTGCCATGCCATCCATATGAATGCCTCCCGTTATAATGAGATAAGATATGGTGAGCACAAGACCTTTCAGCATGTTCATATATGTACTATTTAAAATTGAATAAACAAACATTAGCAGAAGCCCTATAACAGCTCCCATCAAGGAATACAAATTCAGGGCTTTAACAAAATTATCTTCATTGTATTCTATTTTCTTTCCCACAGGAATTCTTGTAAAAAAAGACAGAAGAATTAAAAATCCATAGGCCATTTAACCATTTCCCCCCTGTGCTTCAGTTTAATCGGTATTCCTGAAAAAACAAAGTACATAAAGTCTGACCTGCCGGCTATTTCTCTGTTGATTCTTCCGCTCATGTCTCTGAAATAATTTCCCATGTAATATGAAGGAACCACGCCCATTCCTGTTTCATTGGAAACCACAATTAACTTCTTATTGTTCCTGCTGCAAACATCAATTAAACAAAGAACCTCTGACACAATTATTTTTTCCAGCCGGTTCACTTCTTCCGGATTACAGTTGTCAAAATCAATTTTGCTGTCAAACATGAAATTACCTATTAATGTTGTTATGCAGTCTATCAATACAGCAGTACATTCCCTAAAAGATTCCTGATTTTCAAGGCTTTCAAAATTCGAATACATTTCCAGGGTACTCCAGGATTCCGGCCTTTGGGCCTGATGTTTTTTTACCCTGTCTGCCATTGCCTGGTCAGTTATCACAGATGTGGCAAGATAAAGAACATTATTCGCATATTCTTTTGCCTTTTGCTCTGCAAATGTGCTTTTTCCGCTCCTTGCGCCACCGATTACAAATGTTACGCTCATTTTATCACCGTTTGTTCATTATTTGGTATAACCTTAAGTATTATATCATTAATACACAAAAAATCAAATAAAAATTAAAGTATAACTTCGAAATAATTTGACATTATCAATAAATATATTTATTATTAAATAAAAACAAAATGGTGATGTTATGAAAATTACAGGTATAGTTGCCGAATACAATCCATTTCACAATGGTCATGAATATCAGTTAAAAAAAACACGGGAACTTTCCTCTGCCGACGGCATTGCAGTTGTTATGAGCGGCAACTATGTGCAAAGAGGAGAGCCTGCCATAATAGATAAATTTAAACGTGCCGAGGCTGCAATCTATGGGGGTGCTGATATTGTAATCGAGCTTCCTCTTCCATTTTCGTGCCAAAATGCAGAAATGTTCGCAAGTGCGGCAATAAGGGAGTTAAAGAAGCTTCCTGTCAATTCTTTAAGCTTCGGATGTGAGAGTACCAATATCAAACTACTGAAAGAAATTGCCGCTATCCAGTTAAATAATGATTTTAACGAAAAAATTAAAGAAGAAATTAAAAAAGGATTGTCTTATCCAAGAGCCCTCGCTAACACAATCAGGTCTTGTTTAGGGGAAGAAGCCTTTATTGCAGCAAGCTCTCCCAACAATGTACTGGCTGTGGAATATATTAAAAGCATCATGAAGAATAAACTAAACTGGGACTTTATACCTGTTAAGCGAATGGGCAAGGCTCACAATGATATTTCTTCTGACGGGTGCTATGACAGCGCTACAGCCATACGAAAGGCTATACTAAACTCCGAAAAAATAATTTCTGTGCCTGCCAAAAGCAGGGAAATGCTGAATGAATTTTATGAAGAGCAGGGAAGCTTTAATTCTTTTAATAATTATTATGAGTTCTTGATGTATAAAATAATTGAACTTGGTCCCTCCGGCTTAAATAATATTTACGAGGTGTCGGAAGGATTAAACAATAAAATATATTCGAATGTTTTTAAATATGACAACATTGACGATTACTGCATGTCCCTTAAGTCTAAAAGATATACATATTCAAGACTCAGGAGGATGCTGCTGAATATTCTGTTAGGGATCACAAAGAATGACATAAAGTATTTTATGTCATCCAATGAAAATAATTACATTAAAGTTTTAGCTTTTAACGATACCGGAAGGCAGATTATTAAAATGGTTGATAAGAAATATACTTCTGTTATAAACAGGTTCTCAGATTACAAAAAATACAATATCAATGCCGAGGAACTGAAAAATTTTAAGCTTACTGACAAGGCCACAAATATGTACTATATCCCTTTGAAATACAGAAAGTTGAATAACGAATATTTATCAAATGCAAGATATATAAAATATAGCCCCTTGTCCTAAACTTGAATTTGACAGATAATTAAATTTTAGTGAGCATTGCTTAACTAAAATTTAATTATGGACAAACAGCAGAACCAAGACATGAGAACTATATAACATTTCATTGGTTAATTGGAACTGTTTCTCATTATCTATTTATTAAGTTGCTGTAATATGGGAAATTTGTAAACACCCAACGATTATTTATATACTCGTAATCATATTCAACTGTATATACCTTTTTACCTTTATCTGTATCTTCAGGAAATCCATCAACAAAACTCCACTTAAATACATATTTTTTTTCATTTATTTTTTCAATATGTTTATCTTTATCTTTAACAAACCAAGTTCCTTTTTCCCAATCAGCATAATACAAATGACCATCTACACTTATAAATCGTTTATTAGATAGATTCGCTTTCACAATTTCTTCAGAAAACATGGTTAATAAATAATTTTTCAAATCATCTATAGTCTTAAATTCATTATTATACACTCTTTTATACAAAATATTATCTTTTGTCACTACAAAATTATCACCTTGTGTTGATATATGAGAAGTTAATTCAAACCAACCATTAGCAATAATTGCTTCATCCCATATTCGTTGTAAATCTGAAGTGTTTTTCATTTCAGTATAGACAGGATATTTATTATTATAGTTTGAATAATCAAAGTTTTGCTCTGTAAATGGTTCTATATTGGGATATTTAGTGAATATCCATTTATTAGCAACCTTTTCAAACATATAATTAAAAGTATATACTTTACCATCAGCCTCAGTTTTGTCACTTTCATACAAAATTTTATTAGTAACACAATTAAACTTTGTGTTTGATTCCTTACTTATACCTAACTCTTTTTCAGCTACATTATAATTTGGCATACTTAAAGAATAGTCATATACAAATTGGTACAATTTATTGTTTTTTTCAACAAATCGAGGTGGCAAATTAATAAAACCTATATCCATTAATTCATCTACTATTTGAGGAGAAAATACATTTAATAAATAATTTTTCAAACTATTTAATGATTTAATATCCTCATATTTAACAGCGTAATATACATTATTATTCTCATCCTTATATCCATCATTTTTATCTACTTCTAAACCTGTACCCCAAAACATTTTAAACAAAGAATTTGCTTTTGTAAAAGCAATTTTAACTTCTTCCGTTGTAGGAACTTTATTTTTGTCACCTATAGATTTACATCCAAATAATGATATATATAAAATAACTATCAAAATATTAATTACAATTATTTTTTTACTCATAATTTTATCATGAACAAATTATACAACAATATTTCGCATCTCTCGTAAGAGAAGCGAAATATTGTTAAATGCAACTTGTACATATCCTTTCTTTTTCATTTCCGACAACATTATTTTATATAACATATATAAGATAGATTATCCCAAGTAAATTGACCAGCAGTCCATGTATTTGTTAAAGTTACATTTCCAGAATTCAAGCTTACTGGATCAAAAACTATAAACTTATCTCCATCTGGGAATGATTGCAATCCGATTGTCCTGTTAGGAATTATTGCACTATTATCAAAAAAATTAAACATCTTTACAAAAAATCATGTATTTTACTATTTGTATAATAAATTGTCATCTTGCAACTTATACCATTATATTGCAGATAATTATTTTTTCAACGTATTTTCTCGCAAATTGCTTATTCGGTCATTTTCATTATCTGAACGGTAAACCTTTAGCTGAAAAGTTATAAGTTTTATGTTACTACATATGCACCTTCATAATCTTTCATTTTAATATCTATGATAGCATCAAGATACTTGACACAAACATAACATCATATAATTTGTTTATAATGGTGTTTAGTATTAGAATAAAAATAGTAAAAGTCAAAATTAGGTATACTTTCCGCACAAATTAATATGGACAAGTAAATTCAATAAGATGTATCATACAGTTGCTTTTACTTATATTATGAATAGGACATATTCTGATGCTTTTCAAATTAATCAGAACTAATCCTGCTGGCATAGTTAAACGACCTAAGAAAAAACAATATATCATAATAACCGCTTCGCGACATAAACTTAAACAGAAACACTGGGGACAGTTATTTTTGTCCCGGAACAAATCGTACCCAATGTTTTATGACAATAAAATGTGAATGGGGGTTATTATGTTAAGAAGAAATGCTGTTCCGATTTTAGTTCTTTTACTAATCTGCTTTTTTATGATAAATCCAGAAACTGTGTCCGAAGGAGCATTTAACGGACTTCAAATATGGGTCAACAACATAGTACCCTACCTGTTTCCCATGTCTGTACTGTCAAACATACTGCTTCAATATAACTTCCTTTACAGCCTGTTTGAAAGAATGTCTTTTATATCGGAAAAACTTTTCAAGAGCAGGTATGCTCTCATACCATTTTTTATTAGCTTTGTATCCGGTTATCCTTCAGGGGCAATGACCGTCAACACAATGGTAAGCAACAGAAGAATAAATGAAAAGGAAGCAAATTACCTGACTATTTTTACAAATAACTGCAGCTTTCAGTTTGCGGCAGGTGCCATTGCATTCTCCATGCTTGGGAACTTCCGGCTTGTTAAGTACATTGCAGTTCCCCATATTGCAGGAGCTGTTCTTTTAAGTTTTCTGATTCAGGGACAGACTGATGTAAATTCGTCAAAGCCTCTGAGGTTAAAGCCTGTTCCCTTTCATAAGGCTTTCAGCATGGCAATTTATAAATCTGTTACGGGAATTTTGTCAGTAGGCGGTGTAATAGTGATTTTTTCGGTATTTTCATGTCTCCTTAATGACAGCCTTTCTTCCGCAGCAAGGGCAATTACCATGAGCTCAGGTGTTAAGGACATAATTTATTCCCTGCTTGCAGGCTCATTGGAAATAACCAATGGCTGCAGCATAATTTCAAAATCTGAATTTGTTCCTTTGGAAACCAAGCTTGTGATAATCAATTTTCTCATGAGTTTTTCAGGAATGTCTGTTATGTTTCAAACTGTTTCAGTAACAGATGGGTTCAATCTGGACATAAAAAACTACATATTCTATAAGTTTATACACGGAATAATTTCTTCGCTACTTTGTATTGCCATGTTGCTTTTTATATAGTATTATTGATAATAAAGTCTAAAACAAGGTGATAAAATGATAAATGTTACGCTTATTGGTACCGGCGGTATGGTGCCGCTTCCTGAAAGGTTTTTAGCTTCATGTTTAATTGAATATAACGGGAGATCAATACTTATTGACTGCGGAGAAGGAACGCAGGTTTCTCTTCATAAGGGCAGACTAAGCATGAGCAGAATAGATACAATATTAATTACTCATTGCCATGCTGACCACGTTTCCGGACTTCCGGGACTTTTGCTTACTATAGGAAATCAGGGTCGGGTTGATCCTTTAAATATTATTGCTCCAAGAGGAAGTACAAAATATCTTAACTCCTTGCTTGTTGTATGCGGATACCTGCCCTATGAGGTGAGAATCACCGAGCTTCACGATACTAAGCCTCAGCAATTTGAGCAAATAGGACTTAACATTACATCTATTCCGCTAAAACACCACATTAACTGCCTTGGGTACAGTATGGAATTATTGCTCAAGCCCCATTTTCAGCCTGACAAGGCAGAAAAACTGAATATTCCGGTTAAATTCTGGAGGATGCTTCACAGCGGGAAAACTGTGGAGGCAGACGGAAAGGTCTATACTCCGGATATGGTACTGGGTGAACCGAGAAAACCTGTTAAAATTTCATATGTTACCGATACAAGACCGGTTAAGCAGATAAAGGATATAGTTAAAAATTCTGACTTGTTCATTTGTGAAGGTATGTACGGTGAAGATGAACAGCATGATAATGCGGTTGAAAAAATGCATATGATTTTTGCTGAAGCAGCAACAATTGCAAAAGAAGCAACAGTCAAGGAATTGTGGCTGACCCATTTCAGTCCATCCATGACCAGACCGGAACTGTTTATTGAATATGCACGTAAGATATTCCCTGACACTGTCATTGGAAGGGATTTAATGAGTACTACTCTTAAAAGTATATAACAAAAGGCGCCTGAGCGCCTTTTATGCTACATTTTACCTTTAAGCTTCTTTAGTCTGAAAAAATCTTCTCTTTCCTTTTCTTCAAGAACTTCCGTAATATATTTCACCTGTTCTTTATATCTTGGAATTTGAACATATTTTAATGCATTAGTTCTTTTTTTTGTTTTTTCAATTTCTATTGCAAGCTTAAAAATTGAATTTTCTATTTCTGCCAGTTCATAAATTTTTTCTTTTACTATTTGAAACTTCTGCCTTGCCTCATCAAGAGAAGCATTAGAATTATAAAATCCATAAGCAGGCCTGAGATCTTCAGTCCGGTTATATTTTATAGTTGGGATATCTATTCCCATTACACTTTTTAGCAAAATGTCATAGGATTCTTCTTCAGGAATGCTGTAAGTCATATCCTCAACATTTTTAACACCCAATGTAACGTTGGCTTTTTTCAAAAATCCGTATGCTTCATCTAAGACATCATAAATTTCATTTTGCATGGTCCTTGCTTTATTTACAAATACCATCATTTCCTTAATCAAAACATTCCTTTTTTTATCCATAAGCTCAAAGCCGTTTTGTGAAAGTGCCAGAGATGACTTAGCTTTAATAAGATTTGATTTAGTAGGTGCAACTAATACAGCCATAACTATCTCTCCCTGCTATGGTCGTAATATTTCTCTACTAATTCAGGATCCATACGATCAAGCTCATTAACCGGAAGAATAGATAAAATGTTCCACCCTAAATTCAGGGTTTCAGAAATACTTCTGTTCTCATTTTTGCCCTGAGCTATAAACCTGTCCTCCAGTTCACGGCCAAATTCAAGATACAATCTGTCCAAATCGCTTAAATCATCCTCGCCAATAATCTGAGCAAGGCTTCTTATATCCTGAGCCTTAGAATATGATGCATAAATCTGGCTTTGAAGGTCAGCATGGTCTTCTCTGGTGTATTCCGCTCCTATACCGTCCTTCATAAGACGTGAAAGCGACGGTAGTATGTCTATAGGCGGATAAACACCTTTCTGATTAAGCTCCCTGCTTAAAACTATCTGTCCTTCCGTAATGAATCCTGTCAAGTCCGGAATAGGGTGAGTAATGTCATCATTTGGCATTGTCAGTATCGGGATAAGTGTTATAGAACCCTCACAGCTCTTTAACATACCTGCTCTTTCATAAATTGTTGAAAGATCAGAATACAGATATCCGGGATATCCCTTACGTGAAGGAACTTCCTCTCTTGCCGAAGATATTTCACGCAATGCCTCCGCATAGCTGGTCATGTCCGTTAAAACCACCACCACGTGCATTTTATTTTTAAACGCAAGATATTCGGCTGCCGTAAGTGCACACCTTGGAGCTGAAATTCTTTCAATTATTGGGTCATCCGCTGTATTAATATACATTGCAACATGATCTAAAACTCCTGCAGATTCAAAACTTTTTCTGAAAAAGTCCGCATCGTCATGCCGTACACCCATTGCTCCGAACACAACAGCAAAATTATCAGATGTTGCTCCCTTAATTTTTGCCTGTTTAACCAACTGAGCAGCCAATTCCTTATGAGCCATACCGTTTCCCGAGAATATGGGGAGCTTCTGCCCTCTTATTAAGGTCATTAATGAATCAATAGCTGAAAATCCTGTCTGAATGAAGTTTCTTGGATATCTTCTTGCTACAGGATTAATTGGTCTTCCGTTTATATTTTCTCTTTCGGATGAAATTACCTGGTATGCTCCGT
>ENA-UOOR01001157-UOOR01001157.1-fermentation-metagenome-genome-assembly--contig:-NODE-1157-length-32709-cov-5.079929_pt1 | contig 32709 bp, 32 predicted proteins | sample MGYA00245780_ERZ724029 | MGnify/ENA primary metagenome ERZ724029 (study PRJEB28704, sample SAMN03018315) | fermentation metagenome | biome: anthropogenic terrestrial biome; feature: soil; material... | reverse complement strand
CGCGAAAAAAAGCCCATGACCGCCTCCAAGCTATCCTGAGGAATGTAAGAGCAAAGAGCTAGTTATTAATTACGTTACTGTTTAATGTTAGATTAATCTTCCAGGTTAGCTTGATTAATTCCTGCATTCTAAAATATTTTAACCATTATCCCCAAATTATTTCTGGTGATTGTGCCCTAACATTATCTGCAAAGGTTGATTTATTTATGAGATTAATCAAGTCCCGATTGGAGCGAGAGTGTTTAATCCGATCCAACACCAGCTCCGTAGTTTCTGCCACACCCATAGAAGCCAGAGCTTTCCGCAGCACCACCACCATCTCCAATTCGTCTGGGTCCAACAGCAACTCTTCTTTCCGGGTACCACTTCGATAAATATCAATAGCTGGGAACACCCGGCGTTCCGAGAGTTTCCGGTCTAGATGAATCTCCATGTTACCCGTACCTTTAAACTCTTCGTAAATAACATCGTCCATCCTGCTCCCGGTTTCTACCAAAGCCGTAGCAATAATAGTTAAACTGCCGCCACCCTCAAAGTTACGGGCTGCACCAAAAAATCGCTTAGGCCGATGTAAAGCGGCTGGATCCACGCCACCAGAAAGGGTCCGACCGCTTGGTGGAACCACTAAGTTATGAGCCCGCGCTAACCTAGTAATACTATCCAGGAGAATTACTACATCTTGCCCCATCTCGACTAGACGTTTGGCTCTTTCTAAAACAAAGTCCGCAACTTTAACATGGTTTTCAGGTAAGTTGTCAAAAGTTGAACTAACTACTTCCCCCTTGACCGAACGTTCCATATCAGTTACTTCTTCTGGCCGTTCATCAATGAGTAGAACGAACAGTAAAATTTCTGGATGATTAGTAGTAATACTATTAGCAATCTTTTTGAGCAAAGTAGTCTTACCTGCTTTAGGCGGTGAAACAATCAAACCACGCTGCCCCTTACCGATAGGTGCAATAAAATCGATTAGTCTAGTAGCAATATCTCGTTGTCCTAATTCTAAACGAATCCGTTCGTTGGGATAAATCGGGGTTAAATCATCAAAATGTTTACGTTTACTAATTGAGTCTGAATCTACCCCGTTAACCGTTTGCACCCTGAGGAGGGCTGCATAGCGCTCGCTATCTTTAGCGGTACGAATTATTCCGGCTATTTCATCGCCATCACGTAGTGAAAAACGACGGATTTGGGAAGGCGAGACGTAAATATCATTGGAACCAGGAAGGTATCCAGAAGTACGTAAAAAGCCATAACCGTCTGGAAGAACTTCTAGAATACCGGTGCCTGTAGGTTGATCATGATGACCCCGATGTTTAGGTCGATCCGATTCTTGAGAAGATGGTGGGGGAATACCCTGGTTATTCTCCTCTGGAGGTACTTCGATTTCCTGCCGCTCCTCCCTAGCTTGCAATTCAGCCTGTTTCGCCTTAGCAATTTCCAAAAGTTTAGTCATAACTTCGTCTACAAGCTGGGACTTTCGTAGGTGCTGATAGTTTTTGAGCCCAATTCTCTGAGCGATGTGGCGTAATTCAGCCACAGTTCGTTTCTCCAAGTCCAATCTATTCAATTATTTTTCACCTCATTTATGGATTAAAAAGGGGAAATCACTTGAGAACAGCTTTACCTACCGAGCCGAAAAGGTTAATTTTAGCCGCTACAACTTCTTGCATCCCTTGAATTGCCGGGCTCAGGATTTTCCGAGGATCATAGTCTTGAGAGTTATCTACAAAGTCTTTTACCGCCTGCCGAAAAGCAACACGCAGATCGGTATCGATATTGACTTTAGTTACCCCCTGAGCCACCGCTTTTTTAATGCTCTCATCTTTAATGCCTGACGCTCCATGCAATACTAAAGGAGTAGAGATAGTAGCCGCAATTTCCGCTAAACGCTGAAAATCTAGTTTCGGTTCACCATGGTATTGTCCATGAGCTGTCCCGATTGCTACTGCCAAAGCATCAACCTCAACAGCCTCGATAAATTGGCATGCTTCTTCTGGATCGGTATACATTACCTCGTGGGACGCTACTGAAATCTCGTCCTCTACGCCTCCCAACCGACCTAGTTCCGCTTCCACCGACACCCCCAAAGGGTGAGCTGCCTCAACTACTTTCCGGGTAAAGGCTATATTTTCCGCTAGCGGTAAGTGTGATCCATCAATCATAACCGAAGAGTAGCCGGCTTGAATACAAGCCATAACCACCGCTAAATCCGTTCCATGGTCTAAGTGTAGAGCCAAGGGAACCCCGCTAGTTTTAGCGGCTGCTTTAGCCATCGCCACAATATATTCAAGTCCAGCATATTTTATGGCACTTTGACTAGTTTGGATAATTACAGGAGCAGAAAGTTTGTTGGCTGCCCGAACAATTGCCAACAAAGTTTCTAGATTACTGAAGTTAAAGGCGCCAACCGCATACTTTTTCGCTTGCGCATCCAGTACTAGGCCCTTTAGTGGTACGAACATCTAGTTCAGTCCTTTTGATTATGAATTCCGTTTTTTAAACTTGCCACCATCCGCACCGGGTAATGAGTCTTTCATTAGTTCAATCTGACTAATTGAATTAAAGAGATGGGCATCTTCCAATGTTCTACCGTAAACAGTTAACGAACCGTCACACTCTGGACAATGCAATTCAACCCGCTCTGGGTAAATATCAATATCTATATTAGCATTACCACATTGACAATAGAGACGACCTTGATCGGCCAAATCCTGCAATGAATGGAGAACTGCAGTCATGACCTCGCCATTTTCGAAGAACTCATTATATTCCGAGGATTGGAGCAATACCTGTAATGGTGTCTGCTCTTTCCGAATTGCTTCCCTAACTATAGCTCTATTACCGATTAGTCCTAATTCAACACCGGTATCAGGACAGAAAAGTTCAGTTTGGTCTTGACACCATAATTCCTTAGCTGAACAAATAGTTATGTGGGTCATTTCGCAGACCACACAAAATGTTTGGAGGGTGTATTTCTTATGGTCCCTAGTACCGATGACTAAGAGTGTAAACCCACAGTTACAATGCACTTTCAGTGTGCGACTGCCCGAAAGTTCAAAAAGAGAGAACACTTGGTGGTTTAGTTTACCACAGGCCGGGCACCGCATAGCTAAGGATCGTTCTGTTTCAATTACCATTGCACTAAAAACTCCCTGTTAATTCACTACACTTCGCTGTAAATTATTCGCTAGGTAGAGCGTTTCTCCTTTAAATGGACTGAGGCAATGGTATTTTTTAACTTTGCCTTCACTGTTTAACCTCACTAAATAAACAGCTCCGACCCGCATTTCTTCAACATTCTGCTCGCTCTCCACCTCAACCCAATCTCCTAAATCCCGGGAATTATTTATCGGCCGGAGCTTAACCATCCCTGACTGCAGCTGGATAACTTCCACTTCTAATTGGCAGTAAATAGCTTCAATCTTAACCGCTAGCCCTTGCTCCAAACAGAGCCGTGCCTCCACATACTCTCCTGGAGCAATGGGCTGTAAGGCTGCCGCCTGAACCGGTAAGCCATTTAAGGTAATCACACAGTGTGACCCTAAGCTCACCTGATGTTCTTTACCTCCAACTTGGAGAATTATCCCCTGATTAGATACCCCAATTACCTCGCCAACTAGATCGGCGATGCTATTGCTGTGTAAGGGTAAAGTCTGCCACTCCCAAGCTTGAACAGGATGCCCATAAACTAACAGCGCTAGCCCAACAATCAATAAGACCAACTTGCCTTGATAATTTTGATTCATCCCCATCCCCACTTTCGACTGTTCTCATTTCCAGTCTCGACAGGTTTTAATAGGGATATACCTCTAAATCAAAATTACTTCTGTTGAAGCGCCGCTTTGATAAAATCCCGAAAAAGTGGATGCGGGCGATTAGGCCTAGATTTAAACTCCGGATGAAATTGACAACCTAAAAACCACGGGTGATCAGCTAACTCGATTATTTCAACCAGGTTTTGATCCGGCGAAACTCCGCTCAGAATCAGACCCGCCTCAGTCAAATCATTGCGGTAAGTATTATTTACCTCATATCGATGCCGATGGCGCTCATAAATAATCTCCTCATTATAGGCTTTAAAAGCTAACCCCTCTGGGGCTAAAACCGCTGGATAAAGTCCGAGACGCATGGTCTCCTTCTGATTATCTTCCGGCAACAAATCGATTACCGGGAAGGGGGTTTCTGGTTTAAATTCAGTACTTTGGGCATCTGCCATTCCAGCTACATTCCGAGCAAATTCAATAACGGCACACTGCATACCTAGGCAGATACCGAAAAACGGGACCTTCTCTTCTCTAGCCCACCGAATCGAATTAATTTTACCCTCAATCCCCCGAAAACCAAACCCTCCAGGAATTATAACCCCTTGTACCCCTGCTAACTTTTGGGCCACTTCCTGTTGGGAAGCCTGATCTAAATCATCAGCGTGGATCCAGCGAATTTTCACATTAACTCCATTAGCAATACCTCCATGGCGTAGCGCTTCTACTACACTCAGGTAGGCATCATGTAATTCGATATATTTGCCAACTAAAGCAATCTCTACTTCGCCTTCAGCCGCTTCTAACTGTTTAACCATCTGACCCCAATCAGTCAGGTCCGGACTCCGCAGTGGTAGCCCTAACCTCTGCAAAATTAGTTCGTCTACACCTTCGGTTGCAAATAATAACGGTACCGCATAAATATGATTAGCATCGGGGTTGGAAATTACCGCCTCTGGAGAAGTGTCACAAAAAAGAGCAATCTTCTCACGCATATCCTTGCTCAATGGTTGATCTGAGCGACAGACAATTAAATCCGGTTGAATACCAATCGATCTTAACTCTTTAACACTGTGTTGGGTCGGTTTGGTCTTTAATTCTCCCGCGGTTTTTACATAGGGAACTAAGGTAACATGGATATACATTGCCGAATCCCGTCCAACATCGGTCCGGAACTGTCTAATCGCTTCCAAAAAAGGAAGACTCTCAATATCTCCAACGGTACCCCCAACTTCAACTATAATAACATCGGCATCGGTCTGCTCTGCAACCTGATGGATTCTCGCCTTAATTTCGTTGGTAACATGGGGGATCACCTGTACCGTTCCGCCTTGATATTCCCCTCGCCGTTCCTTGTTAATAATCGACCAGTATATTTTACCGGTTGTAACATTGTTTAGTTTGCTCAAATTAATATCTATAAAACGCTCGTAGTGGCCTAAGTCCAAATCTGCCTCGGCACCATCATCGGTAACAAAGACCTCACCATGTTGATAAGGGCTCATCGTACCTGGATCCACATTAATATAAGGGTCAAACTTTAGCACCGAAACTGAATAACCTCGGCTTTTCAACAATCTACCAATAGATGCAGCGGTTATTCCCTTACCTAAAGACGAAACCACTCCACCGGTAACAAAGATATACTTGGCCATAAATGAACTCCTCTCGTTCTAGCTCTTACTGATAATTCAAGCGTATAATCTTGGGTTCGTTACTTGCTACTAATTCTGAACCAACAATAGTTATTTCAGACCCTGAAACCTCTTCTGCCTGAGGAAATAACCGGGTAAACTCCGTTACCTTAGCCAACTCAAACTTGAGCACAGGGGTATGGTAATGCATCGGAATAACTACTTTGGGTCGCAAAGTTTGTACTACTTCGTATGCACCCTGAGCATCCAAAGTATAAGTCCCTCCTACCGGGACCAATAAAATATCAACCGAACCAATCTCTTCTACTAAAGATTCAGATAAGTCCTCACCTAAGTCTCCTAAGTGTACTACCACTAAATTGTGGTGGGTAAAACGGAAAATAGTATTGGCTCCCCGTAATGTTCCTTGCTCTGGGTCATGAAAAGAAGGAAACCCGGTAACCCGCAAACCAATCTTACTTAATTCGGCATGGGTCTGCTCCCCTGGGCCCCTAAAAACTGTGGGTTCACCTGGAACACCAGCAGTATGGTTATGATCGTAATGTTCGTGACTGACCGTAATAAAATCTACTTGTTCCGAGGGTAGAGGGTAGCCTACCGTTTGGTCGAAAGGGTCCGTTAGCACCTGCACTTCACCCCAGTCCAACAAAAAACAGGCATGGCCATACCACTTAATCCTCATTATCGAACCTCCTCTATTACATGCGCTCAGGTGCGCTAATTCCCAATACATCTAAAGCAGTACGCAGCACAATTCCCACCGTATCTACCAGAGATAAACGAGCCATAGTTAAAGCGCTATCTGCAGAAATAACCCGTGATGCATTATAGAAAGAGTGAAAAGCTCCTGCTAATTCATGGGCGTAGCGAGCAATACGGTGAGGCTCCATAGTAAGAGCTGCTACCTTAACCTCTTCTGGCCAGAAAGCGATTTTCTTCAGAAGGGCTAACTCACTATCGTTGGTTAACAAGCTTACATCTACTGTCGCTAAGTTAATAACATCACCTAATGATTGACCTACAGCCAGTTGAGGGAGGTGCCCTAAATCTGCAGCTTGACGTAAAATTGAAGCAATTCGGGCATGGGCATACTGAATATAAAAAACCGGATTTTCTTCTGTATGCGCTGCAGCTAAACTAAGATCAAAATCTAGCTGGCTGTCGGCGCTACGCATAATAAAGAAATAACGGGCAGCGTCAACCCCAACCTCTTCAATTACCTCGGCTAAAGTTACTAACTTACCGGTCCGCTTAGACATAGCTACCGGTTCCCCATCCCGGAGCAAAGTAACTAACTGTACTATCTTAACGATTAGGCTCTCCGGATCAAAGCCAAGAGCTGCTACCCCCGCCTTCATCCGTGAAATATACCCGTGATGGTCGGCACCCCAAATATTAATTACCTTACTAAAACCACGTTCAAATTTATTTTTATGGTAAGCTAAATCGGCTGCTAAGTAAGTAGGAATACCGTTTTCTCTGATAACTACCCGGTCTTTGTCATCTCCATACTGAGTTGACCGTAACCATAAGGCCCCTCCGTCGTCATAAATACTCCCATTAGCCTGCAATTCCCGCACGGTATCTTCTATGGCGCCTTCCTGATGTAATTGGGACTCGCTAAACCAGTTATCAAAATAAACCCGAAATTCCCTTAAATCCCGTTCAATATCGGCTAACTTTCGTTTCAAAGCAAATTTTGTTAAAATTGTACGACGTTCCTCCGGCTCTAAATCTAAGTATTTATCGCCTACTTCAGCTACTACCTCGGCCATCAAAATTTTGAGATCTTCACCGTGATAGCCATCTTCAGGGACAGATACATCTTGACCTAAAGCTTGAAAATAGCGGGCTTCTAAAGAAAGACCAAAATTATAAATCTGATTACCAGCGTCGTTAATGTAGTATTCGCGTTGAACCTGGTAACCGGCCTTTCCTAACAGGTTAGCCAAAACGCTGCCAACTACCGCCCCCCGGCCATGACCAACATGGAGCGGACCGGTAGGGTTAGCGCTAACAAACTCTACCTGCACCGCTTCCCCCTCTCCTATCTCTAGCTGACCGTATTGACTACCGGCCGTTTGCACCTCACCAATTACCTGATTTAACCACGTCGGATTGAGGTGAAAATTAATAAAACCGGGCCCCGCTACCTCTACTTTTTCTACTGAGGAATTAGTCAAATCCATGTAACTAGCTAAAATTTCGGCGATTTTACGAGGAGCCATTCGGGCCGCCCGAGCTGAAATCATTGCTAAATTAGTCGCCCAATCTCCGTGTGTTTCTTCACGGGGAACTTCTAGGGCAATCATTCCACTATTATCAAGGATCTCCGCTGGTAAAGCTCCTTGGGCTACCGCCCTTTCCAGTGCCCTCTGAATAATAGCGGTAATTTGGTTCTTCACCTGGTCCAGAAGATACATCTGCTAGTTACTCCTTTTCACCAAAACGTTTTTGGTATTCTGTTAACATTTCCACGCTGTTTTTCGCTAATACTTGCAGATACTCTTGGGTTTGGTTAAAATTTTGCTCCAAACCTCCATACCTGGTTTCACACTTAATTCTGTTCTCCTGCAAAAAGCTAGCCAAATCTAACTGATAAGTATAAGCCAACTTAACGGCAAAAGTCACTAAATCTGCAAGCTCTTCCCCTAGCTGGTTACGCCAGTCCTCTTTTTCCGCTGGAGTACTTGGCCGGTAACCATGCAAAACCAAAATACATCTAGTAACCTCGCCTAATTCTTCGACTAAATGGGCTAAGCTATCTGTAGCTGGACAAAGGTCCCATCCACGAGCACGGTCAAACTCTTCCACCCATTGCTGGTAAGCTCGTAAATCCATACAGACCATCCTCCCTGGCAACTTTTAGTTCAGTTCTACATCGAAAGGCTTCTTCCTCTCAGTTTCTCCCGGGATAACCCCAGCAAACCTTAAAGAAAAAGTGCCCCCTTTACAGAGGGCACGCTACTAGTCAGAAGCTTAGGGTCAGCCTTAAAACCAGCCATTAATGCTTAGACCAATAACCCCTTCTTGTAAATCATGATAGGCTAAATGGAGAGTGATGTTAGGTGTGAAACGGATCTGAGCACCTACACTAAGATCACTACCATGTACTTCACCTAGGAGGATAGTCTGGAGAATTAGACCCTTTTCCCCTGGCCGGTTAACCGATACGGTGTTTAACACTTTACTGACCCCGGCGAAAAGGGGATCGCCAGGTGTTTCTATGCCTAGGTGTGCACGTACCCCTAAATCCGGCATATTCTTACTCAGTACTACATACATTTTGCGTTGCAAAGAATCAGCTATATCCAACGCTCCTACAGCAATCCCTGGAAAATCTCTGGTTTCTGGGATCACCTGGAGTTTGGCGTTAAGATAGCCTGGAGAATCCCCCTGCTCCCGAACGCCTATACCCATCTCCAAAGAAGGGATAGGCGCACCGTTAATTGCAACAATATAGTTCTCTCCCGCCATAAATCCAGCAACATTAAACTGTCCAGGCTGAATTACATCGGCTGTAGGAATAGTAATCAATCCTGTCGGGCCGAATAGGCTCGGTGCTGCTAAAACCCCTGTACCTGGTAGCAACAAAGCCGCCATAATAATCAGAGTTGTTAACTTCAATCGCAAAGACATCAAAATAATCCTCCTGTTTTCCGGTCAATCTGGTTTATCAGAGAGAGATTTCCACTATTGCTTTTTTAATCCCTGCTTTAACCGCTGGGAATTTCGGGTAAATTAAAGTAAAAGCAGCTCCCTTAGGAGCTTAGCTCCTAGAAAAGGGGTCCGTCTACTTAAATCATAATCAGGAGCAATTTCAACAATATCTACACCTACTAAATTTGTCCCTTGTAACAAATGGATAGCTTGTAGTAGTTCTGAACTACTAACACCCCCTGGCTCAGGGGTACCGGTTCCAGGAGCAAAAGCTGGGTCAGCAACGTCGATATCAAGGGTTAGGTAAATAGGTGCATCTTTGATTTGGCTTAGAACACTATGTAGCGGTTCGTAAACCTCAAAGGGGAAGAGTTTTGTGCGTTGAGCCGCAAAAGCAAACTCCTCTTTCTCCCCAGATCTAATTCCAAACTGATAAATATCTATAGCCGGCTCCAGTTCACAAGCCCGCCTAATTACACTAGCATGAGACAAAGTTTCCCCGTGGTAAGACTCCCGAAGATCTGTATGGGCATCGAAATGCAGCAGTACTAAATTAGGGTACATAGCATGGGTTGCCGCAATAGCCGGCCAAGAAACTAAGTGTTCACCGCCTAATAAATACGGTTTTTTCCCATCAGCAAGAATAGCGGTTACCGCTTTTTTAATTAACTCTAAGGAGGTAGCTGCATTGCCAAAAGGCAGTTCCAAATTACCGGCGTCATAATAGGCTATATCAGCTAACGACTTATCTAGATAAGGGCTATATAACTCTAAACCCGGTGAAACATCACGAATAGAGTTAGGACCAAAACGAGAACCAGGGCGGAAACTAACCGTCCAGTCCATAGGTGCTCCAATAATAACCTTTTCTGCAGCGATATAATCTGCAGAGGCCCCTATAAAAGGAGCCTCTTTCGATATATACTCGTTAACTAAGGATGAGAAATGGCTAGACAATAGCTTATCCCTCCAATAACTCCTGGACAAAGCGGGGTAATGTAAAGGCCGCTTTATGTATCTCCGGAGTATAGTATCTCGTAGCAAACCCTACTTTATCCGGTGCTTGAGCTGGATCAGCTATCTTAGATCCGCACGTAAAAGTCCAGAGTCCTGAGGGATAAGTTGGTACATCGCCAAGATAAACCTTAGTAATAGGAAAGACCTGTCCAATATTTTTATAGGTCTTAGCCACCAACTCAGCGTTAGCAAAAGGCGACTCCGTCTGAGCCACTAGTATGCCGTCTTTCCTTAAAGCACGATGACAGTTCGTATAGAAGGGCACTTCAAACAACTGTACACCTGGCCCTACCGGATCAGAGGAATCGATAATAATTATATCATACTCGTTATCAGCCTGGCGAATATGCTCAATCCCGTCAGTTATGTAAGTTTTAACTCGAGAATCAGCCAGCCCTGAGCTAATAGTAGGGAACCATTTTTTACAGGTCTCTACCACCGCCCCATCGATCTCTATATGGATTATCTCCTTGACCGAAGGGTGCTTGAGAACCTCACGAACCGTTCCACCGTCCCCGCCACCAATGACGCAAACCCGTTCTGGATTGGGGTGAGCAAATAAAGGGATATGGGCAATAAGCTCATGATAAACAAACTCATCCCGTTCAGTGGTTTGAATTGCTCCATCCAAAACCAGCATCCGACCATACTCAAAAGTGTCGACCACGAGAATTTCCTGAAACTCGGTCTGCTCGTGATGTAGAACTTCCTTAATCCTTAGGGACAATCTAAGGTTTTCGGTTTGGTTTTCAGTCACCCATACTTCCAATTTAGTACCTCCACTTAACTCTTATTTTAATACCACAACGCAACCGCTGCAAAAGCACAGCCACACTTATCAACAACAATGTCTATGCCCTTAGCTTCTACCCGGACTAAGTGGCGACCCCGGACCCGAAAGGCTTCTTCAGCCATTTTGGTGACCATAGCTTCAGCTTCTTCTTTGGAACATTCTCCTGAATACTCCATAATCACACCGTAGTCATCCTCACCAAAACCAATAGCAACAGCAGCTGCCACCTTTTGTCCAGGGGTTTCGCTAACTATACTGCCATAGGCGGTAGGGGTTAAAGAACCAGGGGGAATATCTAGCTTCGCAACTTCTTGACAGTTAGGGGGCAGAATGCTGCTGACCCGCAGCAAGTTCAAGTTCCCGATGCCCGCAGCTAATAAAGCGTTGTCAAAGGCATTAAGCCTGGTTGCCCCCTCAGCGGCACCAGCAACCATCGTAAATTTTTTCGGGGTTGGCAACATGGCAACGTCCTCCTTATAAAGTTTTTTCTTTTACAAACAGAGATAGTATACCAGACCAGATATGGAAAATAAATATCTATTTGCATTCTTTTTGCTTTATCTTAGAAGGAGAGTTTCTAGCCTCTAACGCTTTTTCAATAAGAACTTGTACATCATTAATATCAAAGGGTTTCATGATACACGCAAAGACCCTAGTGGCAACCTCATTGGCTATTTCATTGCGGGCGGTCATTGCAATTACTGGTATCTCGGTTAATTCCGGATCAGTCTGTAACTCCTGGATTATTTCGGAACCACTTTTACCTGGCAGGATTAAATCCAGTAAAATAACGTCTGGCATTTGGTTCCGAACTAAACCTAGTACTTCTTCACCGTTGCCACAAGTGCTAACAGTATATCCCTGTAATTCTAAGAACATCTTTAGAACATCAAGGATACTAGACCGATCATCAACTACCAGTACACTCGGCATTACAGTTCCTCCCCTTCGACGGTAATGTCACCTTAAATCGATTGCCTCCTAGCTCTCCCTCTTCTACTATCATCCTGCCCCCATGCTGAGCAATAATATGCTTGACTATAAATAAGCCTAGCCCACTTCCAGGTACACCATTATAAGCCGCCCCTTCTCCGCGATAGAACTGCTCAAAAATCTTCTCCCGTTCCCCTACCGGTATCCGCTCACCTGCATCTTCAATTTCTAGTTGTCCTATATCTAAACCCTGACTAAGTCGAACTTTAATCAGGCTCCTTTGACGGGAAAATTTGACTGCATTATCTATTAAATTATATAAAACCTCTTGAATGCCCCAAACATCACCCCAAATCCAAACATCAGTATCAGTTTGCTCCTCCAAAACTAAGCAGATATTTTTAGTTTCAGCCATCCCCTTAAATAATTGGAGATTCCGCTTTACTAGCTCCGTTAAATTCAACTGTTCTAACCGGGTTCGGTATTTATATAGTTGAAATCGATTAAACGTTACAACCTTTTCTATTAGCCCCGAAAGAATTTGAACTTCACTACGTAAACTACTCAGGCAATCTTTCTCCAACAAAGATAACGCCCCAACCGGTACTATTTCTAGCAGATCTAAATAGCCCTTGATTGCAGTAATTGGTGTCCGTAACTCATGAGAGATAGTAGCTAGTATTTCGGCTTTAGCTTTTTCAAGCTGGTACTGCTCGGTAATATCCGTTATGATAAAAATACTACCATCTAACTTGTCCTTAACAATAATCGGTTCTACCCGAATTCGAAAATAGCGCTCTTTAGCATGTTGAGAAACAAATTCCTGAATCACCGGTTCTTCTTGGGTCATTGCTTGAAAATAAATATGCTGTAGGGTAGTTCCAACAGACTCCACATTAGCTAACTGCCAATCAGTAACCGCACTTATCTTTTGCCCAACTACCAAGCCTAAGTAAGCAAACCAACTTTGAAAGGCTTCATTATACTCTTGTATAAAGCCCTGATTATCTAGAAGCAGTAGGGCTACAGCATCAATCTGATCCATAATTTGAGTTAAACGATTATGCTCCCGAAGAGCCTGATCATGCAACTTTCGGTTTTCGATAATCTGGCCGACCAACCCCGCAGCTGCTTCAAACATAGCTACTGTCACTTGACTAAAGGCATGGGGTTCGGTCTGGTAAACACCAATAACCCCCTGAACCTGACCTTGAACAATCATCGGGGTCGCCATAATAGCCTCATATCCATTATGAACAATAGTCCTTTTTTGTAGGTAAGCGCTAGTTAGCGGGGAATCTGCCCCTTCTAGTGGCAACGAAAAATGAGGAGAATCATAGGTATTTAGAGCAATAGCGGTTAATTCTCGACCGTTTACGGTGGGAACAAGAATAATCGCGGATCGGACACCGCCAATACCAGCTAATTTTTCAATTAAATTCTCTAGAGTACTCTGATAATCAGTACCTGCGGCCGAGTAGCGGGATATTTCAGCAATAGCGGCTAGGTAGGTGTTAGCCGCTGCTAATTCTGCATAGGCCTTGTTAATAGCCAATTCCTGTTGGATTTCCTTAGCTACATATTTTAAAAAGCGAAAAAGGAATTTATATTCCTCACCATTTTCTAACCAAATCCCTAAAACAGCACGAAGCCGCCCCTCAACCTGAATAGGGACGGCCATACTAACTTCTCGGGAGGTCCGAAAAGTACACTCTTGAGAACAAATTTTAATATTAGCGGTGCCGGTAGCCAAAACATGGGTAAAAGCATTCCAACCACAGTTTATGGCCCAATTACGCCCACTATATACACCAGCCTGAGTACCTTCTGCTTGTAAGACATAGCCATCTGCATCAGTTAGAATAACTAAAGATTCTCCCTGAGTAAAGCAGACTAAATCCAACATTGCCGGTCGTGCTGTTGCTAATAGCGCAGCCAATTTCTGTTGCCGGTCAGTTACTTCATTTAAATTTAGTTTCGACCCTAGATTTAACCGGGTGATCTTTTTACAAGTCTCTCCCATCGCAATCGCCTACTTAATTATTACATTACCAATAACCCCCTATTTCTTTCGCGATGGAAGTTCATCTTCCTACCAACAAATGGCACAAGTGTAAGATATTTACGATATGTAACTAAAAATTAACTAACTAATACTTTCTCTACAGCCTGATGCGGTAAATCAAAGGCCGCAGCCACACCTAGATGGGTAACGCTACCCCGATATAGATTTAACCCCCGAGCCAACGCAGCATCTTCCCGTAACGCAACTAACCCTTTATTAGCTATTTTAAGAGCATACGGCATCGTAGCATTAGTTAAAGCAAAAGTAGAGGTTCGGGGATACGCACCAGGCATATTTGACACCGCATAATGTAAAATTCCGTCCACATAGTAAACCGGATCTTCATGAGTTGATGGCCTTGTAGTTTCGAAACAACCGCCTTGGTCTACGGCAACATCAACCATCACCGCCCGTTCTTTCATAGTACTAAGCATTTCTCTGGTAACCAGCTTAGGGGCTTTCGAGCCAGGAATTAGCACCGCCCCAATTAATAAGTCACAACGGGAAACAGTTTTTTCGATAGTGTATTGGTTGGACTGTAGAACTTTAACATTTTTCGGCATGGTTTCAAAAAGATACCGTACTCTGGCGGGAGCAATCTCCAAGACCGTTACCTGGGCACCCAGTCCGGCAGCCATCATAGCTGCTCGAGTTCCAACATGCCCACCACCGAGTACCACTACATTAGCTGGTTCTACCCCAGCAACACCGCCCATAAGAATACCACGTCCGCCTTGGGTCCTTGCTAAATAATAGGCCCCAATCTGCGGAGCCATAGATCCGGCTACCTCACTCATAGGAGCTAGTAAAGGCAAAGTACCATCAGCTAACTGCACCGTTTCATAAGCTATCCCAATAACTTCCCGCTCTAACAAGGCTTTAGTTAACTCTTCGCTAGCTGCTAAGTGCAAATAAGCAAAAAGTATCTGTCCCGGTCGTAGCAGCTCCAATTCGTAATCCACCGGCTCCTTAACCTTCAAAATTAGCTCAGCCGGTTTATAGACCTCTTCTGGCGTTGGAACTAAGGTGGCTCCGGCTTTAAGATATTCCTCATCAACAATCCCGCTGCCTAACCCTGCTCCTGCCTGAATTATTACCTGATGTCCTGAACGGATAAAGTCGGTAACCCCGGCAGGGGTAATAGCCACCCGATTCTCAAAATTCTTTATTTCAGTAGGAACACCAATTATCATCACTAGACCTCCTCAAAGTCCCCATCCTTCTACCGTATGTAGGAAATTAATGTTACATTCAACTTCTCTAGTCGCTCTCCTGCTAGGACTTTTTCTCTACAGGATTTACCGGGGGAAAAAGCAAAATATTACGTTACCTGAAAAGGTGTTTTAAGGAAATTTTCAGAATATAGCATAATAATTGCTTGTTATTACAAAAGGAGGGTTTTAATTATGCGTCTCCGAATCAGCGTCCTCCACTTAAAGATCAACGGCTTAATCATCGCCTTGCTCCTACTTAGCAATATTTTTGCCGCTATAATGGCCTACAACTTAACAGTAGGCCTTTTTGAGCAGAGCATTTTAGAAAAAGCCAAGTCCGATCTAGCTCTGGGGGAAGCGTTAATTGATTCCTGGCTCCCTGGTAATTGGCGTATTACCGCAGGACAGCTCTATAAGGGGGATACCCTTATCAATAATAACTTCGGGATAATCGACCGTGTTGCCGAAATGACCGGCGGAACCGCCACTATCTTTCAAGGCGATACCCGAGTCTCCACTAACGTAATTCGTGATGGGAAAAGAGCTGTCGGCACCCAAGTTGCACCTAACGTCGCTGAAGAAGTCCTTAAAAAAGGTAACATTTATATTGGTACCGCCAATGTGGTTGGTGTTAATTACCAAACCGCCTATAAACCCCTCCGTGATGAAACAGGGCAAGTAATCGGTATGTGGTATATCGGCATTTCCAAAGAGTTACTAGATGCCGCTAGCCGCAATTTCGTAACCCAAATGGCCCTGTTTACCCTGATCGGTATTATCTTATCTTCATTGATTGCTTGGGTTTTAGCTCAACGTATGATTAACCCCCTTTTAGCCCTTAAAGACAGGATGCAGGAAGCTAACTCTGGTGATTTAACGGTCTCCGTCGATGCCCGGGGCAAGGATGAGATTTTTGCTGTTATCGCCAGTTTTAATACTATGTTAGCCAACATGGCCGGAGTAATCCGAAAAATCATCAACTCTGTAGAACAAGTAGCACAGACCGCCCAAGGCCTTTCGGCCAAAGCTAGTCAAGTCACAGCTACCAATCAACAGATTGCTGATAGTATTGGAGCGGTAGCTGCTGGTTCTGATCAACAGGCCCATGCCATCACCGAAGCCGCTTCCATTACTACCGCCGTAAGTACAGAAATTAAAGCCGTTAATACCCACGTCCAAGAAGCAACTAAGATTGGTCAGGAAGCTGCGGCAACAGCATCGAGGGGTAATGAAACTAACACCCAAGCCATCGCACAAATGAACCAAATTGGTCAATCGATGCAGGCCTTCTCTCAATCTGTAAAAGGTCTGGGCACCCGTTCTCAGGAAATTGGTAAAATTGTTGATCTGATTACTGGTATTGCTGAGCAAACTAATCTTTTAGCGTTAAATGCAGCTATTGAAGCAGCCCGGGCTGGTGAGCAAGGTCGAGGGTTTGCTGTAGTTGCCGAAGAAGTACGTAAACTAGCAGAGCAATCAGGTGCAGCAGCCCATCAGATCGCCAACCTAATTAGAGAAATCCAAAAAGATACTGATAATACAGTCTCTCAAGCGGTCAAGCAAGCTGAAGAGGTAGACCAAGGTATCGCTATCGTCAATGATGCCGGAACCGCTTTTGCTAATTTAGCCCAATTTATTAGCGAACTTCAAGATAAACTAGCCTACATTGCCGAGGTTACTGAAAATACAGTAGAACGTACCAACCAAACTATGGACGCAATGCAGGAAATCTCCGCGGTTGCTCAAGAAAACACAGCTAGTTCTGAGGAGGTCAATTCCGCTACTGAAGAACAACTAGCTACTGTAGAAGAAATGGCTCAAGCTGCAAAAGACTTAGCCACCATGGCCGCAGAACTAGAAGCAGCAGTCCGTCAGTTTAAAACTGACTAACGATGGTAAGGTTCATTACGATTAATCTTTAGTGAACGATAGAGCTGTTCCAAAAGGAGAACTCGAAAGAGCTGGTGGGGAAAGGTAAGACGGGAAAAGGAGATAATCTCCTGGCATTGGTTTAGTAAACTAACAGCTAACCCAGCCCCACCTCCGACGATAAAACAAATATGGCTCTGGCCCTGTAAACCATACTGGGCCAGTTTCAGTGCCAACTCAGGAGAAGAGAGCTCTACTCCATCTGGATCTAAAGCAATTTTGACACTATTAACAGGCCAAGCCGCCCGAATTCGGGCGGCTTCTATTTCTTTCGCTATTTCTTCCTGACTTGACCCAGGAAGCGGCAGCGGCTCATCTTTTACTTCTATTATTCGTAACTTAGCTAAAGACTGAATTCTTTTCACATACTCCTGAACCGCTTGAACTAGGTATCTCTCTTTTAATTTCCCCACAGCAACAATAGTAAACTGCACCTTTTCCCACGCCCCACTATCCCCAACTATTCTAATCTAGTATCCAATTGTAGTTTACGCTGACCACGATAGATAACTAGCCTAATCCGTTCTCGGTATTTCAGTTGTTGAACAATAGCCATTAGCTCTTCTCGCCTACTCACTTTTCGACCATTAATCTCTACAATAACATCACCAGGACGTAAACCAGCTTTAGTAGCAGCGGTACCATTCTGAACCCCTAAAATAACTACTCCGCCATCACGCTTGGATAAATCAACACCTACAGCCTGTTGGATCCGCTGGGCCACTTCTGGAGAGAGAGTTTCTGCAAAGACCCCTAACCTTAACACCTTACCATGGTTAACTAGGTTCTGAACTACAGCGGTCGCTAAGTGGATAGGGATAGCAAACCCGATCCCCTGAGCCTGCTGAATAATTGCGGTATTAACTCCGATAACCTGTCCGAGGGCGTTAAGTAGAGGGCCACCACTATTACCCGGGTTAATTGAAGCATCAGTTTGAATAAGCCCTTCCAGCCAAACCCCTTGCTCTAAAGGAAGGCTACGATTTAAAGCGCTAATAACTCCTGTTGTTACCGTATTATCAAAACCAAAAGGGTTACCAATCGCTACTACCGGCTGTCCCACCTTGAGATTCTGGGAATCACCAATTTGCACTGCCGCTAAATTAGTAGCTTTAATTTTTATTACAGCCAAATCCGTCTGGGGATCAGCCCCGATTAATTCAGCTGCTACCGGAGATCGACCGGGTAAAGTTACTTCAATTGATGTAGCATTAGCAACTACGTGGTTATTAGTTAAAATATAACCGTTTGGTTCGATAACTACCCCAGAACCAACCCCTTCATTACGGCTTAAGTAAGGCTGTCGATAGTAATCAAAAAGCATTTGTTCTGTCTTAGTATTAATAAGGGCTACCGACGGCCCAACCTGCTCAACGACCTTAGTAACATCAAAGCCAGAAACCCCTGGAACAATAGGCAACTGCCGCTCTAGCCCGATCTGAGCCGTATTAAATTGCAAATTCTGCGGTGAACCCTTACCACCTTGAGTACTAAAGCGGAACAAAAAAGCGCCCAATGCTACTAAAATTAAGGAAATTACGATATAAACCCATGCCCGAATGTTGGAAAATGAGGAACGTGATGACAAAAGGATCTCCCCTCTGCTCTAAATTTCCCCCACTTCCCCTTAGCCCTATCCTGCTTGAAACAATGCTGTTCGCCGGTCTCGCCGTGCTAATCCGACCTTTACATCCCGTCCAGGAATAATTCCTGCCTGAGTTAACCGGGAACAAACGGTATCGAGAGCTAACTCTGGCCGGTTATTTTCCTGACTTAAGTGCCCCAAGGCTACTCCGCCTTGGCAAACTTTGCCGTGCCTTACTAGAAATTCTACTACAGCAGCAGATGCTGCATTAGAAAGATGGCCCTGATCACTCATAATCCGTTTCTTTAGAGGCCAAGGATAACGTCCCCCTTGTAACATAGCCAAATCATGGTTCGCCTCTAAAATCAGATACTCCGCTTCTTTGAGCTCCGTTAACATCTGACTAGTCATTACCCCTGTATCGGTAGCAACCGCCAGCTTCTTTTGGCCATTATCAATTAAAAAGCCTACCGGTTCCCGACTATCATGGGAGGTCCGAAAAGCCGTCACCTGTAGATCTCCGATTACAAAAGAGTTACTACTGGCAAAGACCTTCTGTTGCTTTTCTGGAATACGCCCTACATAAGGCTTCATCCCCTCCCAAGTAGGAGTGTTGGCCCAAACATCTAGGCCAAACTTACGTGCTAGTACCCCGACACCAGATACGTGATCATGATGTTCATGAGTAACCAAAATTGCTTGCAGATCGCGTTCAGGTGTACAGGCTAACTCCTGTAGGTTGGACACTATCCTTTTCCCGGTAATCCCTGCATCAATTAATATCCCTGTACCACCACTAGATACATATATACAATTCCCAGAACTACCACTTGCTATAGCGGAAATTTCCAAAAATATTACTCCTTTGCTGCTAATCGGGGTAAAACTTCTGCCTCTGACTGAACTAACTGGGCCCCTGCTTCCACTAGTTCATTCCACAACGCTACCCCTTGGCCCCCGGTGAAGTCCCTATCTTTAATTGCAGTACTATTAATAAGTATCACTTTCTTACCAGCCCTAACCAATACTAAGAGATCCTCTAAATTACCTAAGTTACCTGGACCAAAAGGTAGGTTAGCTACTATAATAACGTCTGCTTTCGCCATTATCCGCCGGTTCCCCTGGCGAACCCTTGGTGAAAGAGGAGCAAAGGGGATCTCTTCAACCAACGTTAAGCCCAATCTTACAGCCGCTTCCCAATCAGCATCTTCCCGATTAATTGCACCTAACGTCACCGGAAATCCAGCAGCAACTAACTTCCTTAGTAGTTGAGTTGCACTGCCTCCGCCTCCAATTACATGCACCTTTGTACTTTTGGAGCTTTTCTGTCCAATTCCAACTCGGCGAGGCTTAAGATCCAATTTTCCATCAGAATCCAGTCGCACATCCATCTTAACCCCGAAGACTTCTTCAATAATTTCTGAGGTTAATACCTTTGCAGGTGAACCAAAAGCCCGTATCTTTCCGGCAGATAAGAGCATTAAATGAGTACAAAACTCAGCTGCTAATTCTAATTCGTGAAGAACAGCGACAACTGTTAGACCAGAATCTCTATGTAAGGCCTGTACCTTTTCGAGAATCTCCAGTTTATAGCGAATATCAAGATGGGTAGTAACCTCATCAAGTAACAAAATCTGTGGTTCTTGGATCAAAGCCCTGGCAATAAGTACTCGCTGCCATTCTCCCCCGCTTAAAGTGGTAATCGGACGATCGGCTAGTTTGTGCAAATCCAATTCAGCTAAAACCTGAGCGACTTTAGCTTCTTGATCCCGACGGCTCCGATGTAATCCGGTTTTTGTAGCAGCATACCCCCCCATCGCTACAGCTTCTGCTACACTAAAAGCAAAAACTCGGCTACTATTCTGGGGAACAACACCAAGTAGCCCCGCCAGTTCTATCGGTGTATATTGACTAATAGGCCGACCATCAACTTGGACCCCTCCTTGAGCAGGGGGTAATAACCCAGCTAAAGTTTTTAAGAGGCTAGTTTTCCCGCTACCATTAGGGCCAATAATCCCTACAAATTGTCCAGGTTTAATCTCAAATGTTAGTTGGGAAAGGATCGGAACCGAAGCATATTCAATAGTAACATCTTGACATTTTATCTGCATGTTAACCTCACTGTTCTTGTTTGGCCTGTACTAATAAGTAGAGAAAAAAAGGTCCCCCACAAAGAGATGTAATAGCACCAACTGGTAGTTCCAGAGGAGCCGCAACGGTTCGAGCTACTAAATCGGCTAGTACTAACAAAATGGAACCAAATAAAAGGGAACCTGGTAGAAGATAACGATGATCCGGGCCTAGTATCAGCCGCACCAGATGAGGAACAATCAATCCAACAAAACCGATTAGTCCACTTACAGAAACCGCAGCCGCAGCTAATAAACTACCTAGAGCCAAAACCTTCCTTCGAGTACTCTGAACATCGAGGCCTAAACTCTGAGCCTCTTCTGTAGAAAGAAGTAGTAAATTCAACTCTTTAGATAATTTCCAAAGAGCAAGGAAACCAATTGTTACTAGAGGAAAAGCAAGCCCTACTTCCCGCCACCCTCGGCCAGCTAACCCCCCCATTAACCAGAAAACAGTTTCAGATAAGTTCTTACTTTTAATAACCATTAACAAAGAAATTACTGCAGAAAGAAACGCGCTTACTGCCATACCGGCTAAAAGCAAAACTAAACTAGAAAAGCCAGCCCGCCGCTGAGCGATCCAGTAAACTAAATAACTAACCGCAACCGCTCCTGTAAATGAAGAAACGGTAACCGCCACAGCCTGGGAACCAAAAATAGCTAGCTGAAAACCTAAAACGATAGTTGCCCCTAAAGCCGCGCCAGCACTAACCCCAACAATATAAGGATCAGCCAGTGGGTTGCAAAAAAAGGCTTGGAATGCAGTACCAGCTGCAGCAAGAGCGGCTCCAACCAATGCGGCTAAAAGCACCCTTGGTAAGCGCAGATTAAGGAGAATAGTACTGCCCGCTCCAAACTGAGTCAAGTCGCTACCTGATAAAGCAGACCAGATAATCTGCACCGTTTGTCTAGGTGGGATGGTTATCGTACCAACGCCTACCGCTAAAAGCATACAAACAACTAAGATAGCTAAAAACAGCAACAAAAGCCGTCGCTTTTGCTGAATCACTATTTAGCCCTCCTTCCGCACCTGCAGAAAAAGGTTCTGTATGTTTGCTATCCCCTTAATTAAACGGGGGGTTGGCCGATTATATTGGTCTGGATCTAAAGAAAATATATTATTATTACGAACCGCTTTAATCTGCCGCCACTTGCTTTTATTAAGAAAATCAGCTGGATCTCCGAAAGTAAGTAAAATAATTTCTGGGTCCCTAGCCAAAATATACTCTTCGCTTAACTGCGGCCACTGCCCCCGGGCACCAGCAGCAATATTATCTCCTCCAGCCCGTCTAATAACTTCGTCTAAATAGGTACCATTACCGGCGCTATATAGTTGATCAGTTCCAAAAAGCAATAATGTTGTAACAGGCTGAGCTTGCAGTGGGCTGCTAGCTATTGCTTTTCTGTAAGTACGCAAATCTTCAACTAGTTCAATTACTAAAGTCTGTGCTATGTCAAGGTTTCCAGTAACTCGACCCAATAATTCTAGCGAGTCTAAAATTCCGGTGATATTTAACGCCTGTATCAAAAAAACCGGGAAGCCCAAAGATTCTAGACGCTCTGCTGTTGCCGGTTGCAGAGAGGCGTCGCCGATAATCAAATCTGGAAGAAGTGCCGCTACTATTTCAAAGTTAACATTCATATCTCCAACCTTTGGTAGAGATAATACTTGTTCGGGGTAGTTGCACCAAGAAGTTGCCCCTATCACTTGCTCCCCAGCACCAATAGCAAAAAGCATTTCCGTTGTCCCTGGTGAAAGAGACACAATTCGGTTCGGGGGTTTACTGATTTCTACTATCCGCTTTGCACCATCGACAATTACCACTGGTAAACCTCCCTGCATAGTCAGGACAAGCTAAACATATGCTACTACAAATACAATGAACGAGTGGAGCGTGGAATAGCTATGCAATCTTATCGGCACTTTTTTATCCTGAACTTGTCTTTGGTCTTCTTGTTGGCCATAACGACAGTTTGTACCGCCACAGAAGCATTAACTATCGGATTAGACTGTGGTGGAGCCGATCAGTTTATCCAATTAGCTAGGGAAAATTTCTATACCCTGCCTGCCACTACAGTTAACTACAGCACTTATCCATTAATGATTCGCCTACGATCTGGTTTCACCACGGTTCAGCCCCATATTGAAGCGGTTTTCACCACACCCTTTCAGAGCGAGACCGACCGTCCTCTGCCAAATGCTCACTTAGATTGGGTTTTCGGAACGTGGATTTGGGAAGGCCGTGAAGATGAAGGGCCCGCTCCGGGAATCCAGTTCAACGCTATAGTTCCTATTCTTTCTTATCCTGGACGATACACAGCTCAAGTCCAAATTAATGTCTACGCTGATACAGAATTGGCTACTTCTTTCCCCGTTCTCATTGGGCTAACTGTACCACGTTGGGCTACTTGCTTTCCTTGGCCAGAAATATACCAAATTAGAGAGCATAGGGAAATTCAGTTTCACATAGCAGCCAATACTAACTGGTCTCTCTGGTTATCTACCCCTGAATCTGGTACAGCTCAATTAGTTAGTACTGGGAGTGCCACCCTTAACCCCCTTACCGGCTATACTACTCGAACCTACCAAATTACCCCACCCTATACAGACCGGAACTTTAAAGTAGTATTAAAACATTAGCGCTTAGCGGCAGCTAAGGTAGGCTTGTCGTCCTTGACTATATAGATCCCCACCATAAATATCGTTAATTACAATTAAAGGGAGCTCGTCTACCTCCAAACGAAAAATCGCCTCTGGACCTAGCTCAGGATAAGCAATAACCTCTGCCGCCTTAACCCGCTGAGCTAAAAGAGCCCCAGCCCCTCCGGTAGCCCCCAAATAAACGGCTTGATAAGCCCTTATAGCTTGGCGAACCTCTTGATTACGGGCTCCTTTGCCGATCATACCTTTTAAACCTCGCCGGAGTAATTCCGGGGTATATGAATCCATTCTCCCGCTAGTAGTTGGTCCTGCAGAACCAATTACTTTTCCTGGCCTTGCTGGGGTAGGTCCTACATAATAAAGAACCGCCCCCTCAATTGGAAAAGGCAGTTCTCCGCCGGCAAGCACCGTCTTAACTAGCCGAGCGTGAGCTGCGTCTCTAGCGGTATAGACCGTCCCCGACAATAAAACTTGGTCTCCACTACGCAGCTCCATAATAACCTCAGGCGTTAATGGTGTTTGCAGCCTCTGCATTCTTAAACCTCCAAAACCTCATGACGAAGTACATGACAGCTAAGGTTAACCGCTACCGGTAAACAAGCAATATGAGTAGGTGCAGTTTCAATATGAACAGCTAAAGCTGTTTGGCTCCCACCGAAGCCCTGTGGGCCAATGCCTAAACCATTAATAGCTGTTAGAAGCTCTCCTTCCAGCATGGCTATATGCTGAGCCGAATTAGCTTCTCCTACCGGACGAAGCAATGCGCGCTTAGCTAGATAAGCACAACCATCAAAAGTCCCACCAATTCCGATACCAACTACATAAGGCGGACACGCGTTACCCCCGGCTAGTTCCATAGTTTCTAAGACAAAATCTTTAATTCCTTCAACCCCTTGGGCTGGTTTAAGCATGGCTAAGCGGCTAACGTTTTCACTACCGCTCCCTTTAGGTAAAAGGTGAATTCGGACTTTATCTCCCGGAACAATCTCCACCCTAATAAATGCCGGCGTATTATCACCTGTATTCCGCCGTAAGATCGGATCTCCAACTATAGAATTGCGCAAATATCCTTCCTCATAGCCTTGGCGTACCCCTTCATCAACAGCTAAATAAAGAGAACCCCCGGTAATTTGAACCTCTTGTCCTAATTCTATTATTACTATAGCCATTCCAGTATCTTGGCAAATCGGTTGCGATTCAGCCCAAGCAATCTCAGCATTGGCCTGAAGTTCTTTAATTATTTCCTTTGCCATAGGAAAGTTCTCAGACTGAGCTGCCTCTGCCATAACTTCCGGCATTCCCAAAGCCAAACGATAGTTAGCCTCTAGGCACAGTTCTCTTACTACAGCCGTAATTTTCTCAGCAGGAACCTGGCGAATGGCTCTCCCCTCCCATTGGAATTTCACACCGCAACTAAAATTTAACTTCCGGTACTTGAGCCGCCCCTGGAGCCGCCTCGAAATAATCCCGAATAGAAAAGCCAAATAATGATGCGTAAAGAGCATAAGGCACCCTACGAATTTTAGCGTTATAGGCCTTAACCTGCTCGTTGTAGCGCATCCGAGCCACTGCTATACGATTTTCCGTACCAGCTAATTCATCCTGCAAACGGGTAAACTGGGTATCAGCTTTTAGTTGTGGATAATTTTCCACAATCACCATTAGCCTGCTTAAAGCGGTATCTAGCTCCCCTGATGCTATCGCTTTTTCTCCGACAGAACTGGCCCCTGCATACCTAGTCCGAGCCTCAGCAATAGCACCTAAAACCTCTTGTTCGTGAGTAGTATAACCCTTGACCGTCTCTACTAAGTTGGGAATAAGGTCAAAACGACGCTGCAGCTGATTTTCCACTTGGGCCCAAGCGCCATTAATCTCTTCATCTAAAGCAACTAAAGTGTTAAATCCACTCCATGGAAGAAAAATTAATAGGAGAACAATAGCTATCCACCAATATTTACGAACATTCTGCATAGTTTCCACCCCCTAAAAAATTACCAGCTACGGCCAGAACCGCCACCGCCGGACCGCCCACCGCCAAAACCACCAAATCCGCCGCCACCCCAACCAGATCCGCCACCTGAACCGCCTTTAGGTCCTGGCCCAAACCAAATCCCACCGCCACCACGTCTATTGGCGATCTCTTGGGTTACTAAAGCCGGGATGACCATGGTTACTGTTCGAGAATAAGTACAATTCATGCACTTGTAATCAATGAGCTGAGAGCCGTCTGTTTTTTCCGTTGGTTCCTGCACGACAGTCCGTGTTACCTGTAATCTATGTTTACATTGAGGGCATTTAGCTCCCGTCCCCTTGGCTAAGCGATACATAGCTACAAATATAGCCACAATAATAGCCACAACCAGCAACGCTAGCCAATACCAAATGCCATCCTCATTTTGTCTAGCTGACGCTCGGGTAACCGGGCCGTTAGGGTCTGATCCACCTAATTCCTGCTCCAGTTCCCTTAAAAAAGCTAATATCCCTTGACCAAATCGACCCTGTTTAGCTTCAGGAAGAAAACGTCGATCCAGCAAAGCCCCGATCTTACCGTCGGGAAGGACCCCCTCTAACCCATAACCTGTTTCTACCTCAATACGTCTTTCCTCTAAGGACAATAGAATTAATAAACCATTATCCGTACCGGCTTTTCCTATCCCCCAGCGAGAAAAAAGTTCTACCGCATACTCTTTTGGAGTATACTGGCCGCTAGACTCAATGGTAACTACAGCTATCTCAGTACCGGTCCGTTGGTTCAAACTTGAGATTATCTGCCCCATACTCTCATATTCTGCTGGTGTAAATACCCGAGCATAATCATTGACCCATCCGGTTGCTACCGGCCATTTTGTTCCGGCCACAACCGGCAAAGAGACTAAGGTTACTAGCCATATTATCACTAAGCTAAGAAACCGCTTCTGGACCTTTCTGCTCATGCTCATTTTCACCACTCTTAGTTTACATCCTTATCTGTATTAGGCTCTATAAGTTTTAAATGTTCAGCCAAAATTTGTTGAACTTCTACCAATACGCTACCCAACCCTACTTCAGCCATCACCAGTTCACGAATATCTTCATTAAACATAATTAATTCTTGCTTTTCCCGTAGTTCTTCCTGCTTCTGTTGGGGGACCGACTCCCCGGTAAGTAGCATCTGTTCTAAATCCCGCCGCATAGCCTGAAAATCAGAATACATGATTTGGGCTGCCGTATTCTGAGCCAACTTAGCCTTGGCCTCTCGAAACCGGAGATATTCGGCGCTACCCTCAATAACTTTGGCCAGCTCTATAGCCTTTTCAGCGATTTCCGACAAGGTTATTGCCCCCTTAATTTTCTATCCTCTTATTTTATACTATCCTCCCTGCCGTCAAATTTCAAGGTAAAGGACTAGGAACCCCCTGGGACTTTAGCCCATATACTATAGGTGTAAACGGTTAGGAGGGAAATTTAGTGCGTTATCGTTTAGCTAATGTCCATCGGTACCCAACAGTCGAGTATATTCCTTTGACACCAAGAATAATAAAGGAAGCGCCCGTTTGGACTAACCTCAATTACGGCAACCTTAGTCTGATTATCCAAGATGGCCTCAATGGTTGGGGCCCAGTCGCCGATAGCCTTCCCAGAGACTTTCAGGTTAAGTTACCCCCACTTCAACCTGACGAAGCTGGTCTGGTCACCCTCAACTTTACCATACTTGAGGTTATGTACCGCGCTAATACCGTCCTCGTAACCGCTGAAGAAAAATCGGATTTTACTGGTGTCTATATTATTACTAAGCGTTTTTTCTATAAGCCTAAACTGATTTTCGAAGTTTATAATTTAAAAGAAAAGAAATTGGCCTGGTCCAACTTTTTGGTGCACCTCTCAGGCAGACAAACATAAACTAATACTAGGAAAACAGAAAGGGGGTCAAACTTAATTAAATCATAGTCCCAACCCCCAAGCCTATATTCGTGTCGCCACCATCCCCCGACAGGTATCTAAAGAGCGCACGTTTCAAAGGCAAAAAGAGGACTAACGTTACGCACTAATATTTTCATCCTAATGCTCCTCCCAATCGAGGCAGGTCACCCATAGACCTGCCTCTCTTAGTCATTCAATATTTGGTGATATGCGGTTAAGGTCAGGTCTCCTACACGACCCCAAGTATATTCCTGAGCAATTTTGGTTCGCAAACCTTTAGGTACAGAAGACCCATACGCTTGTACTACCGCCGTTCCAATACTTTCAAGATTATTAGGATCACAATAGAACGCCTCACTACCCAAATACTCTTGGGCTGTTCCACGATTGGTAGTAACTAACCGGCAGCCGGCTAAACCTGCTTCTAAATTAGCTAATCCTGGTGTATCGTACCAGCTAACTAAAGCATGAACCCGGGCTGCCGCATAGGCATCCGCTAAGTCACTAGGCTTTAATGGCCCTAAATAGTGATTCTTCTCCCCCAAGCTGGCCTTAAATCTACGGAAATAAGCGGCATCCCCAGGTGTTCCTGCAAAAACCAGCTGAAAGCTAGTTCCTGCTAAAGCCTGGATTAACGCTAACTGATTCTTCCGGGGGTCAACCCTAGCTGAGCAGAAGATAAAGTCTCCGTAAATCTTGTAGCGTCGCCGGAATCTTGCTGCAGAACCGCTAGCAAAGGCTGGTTCAGTAGCATTGGGAACTACCTGGTACTTTACCTGTAATCCGGGAAAATCTTTTTGGATTTGCTTCGCCTCTAAATAAGCGTTAGGTAACAACAACTCTGCTCCGGTGAATACTTCTCGCCGCTGGTATTGGGTTGCCTCCCACCAAGCCAAACGTTTCAGTTCTCCTGGTTCAGCCGCAATCTCCTGAACCCAACCGGCTGCATCCCAATAAATTGGAGAAACCACTATGGGCAACCCCGAATCTTTGGCCCAAAGATAGGCTGGATAGATATCTTGGATAGGGATTGTGTTGAAGATGTGGATTAAATCATAACTCTTGGACCAACGGTTAGGTTGCAACTCGAGCTTAACACTAACGCCAAGACGTTCCAGGGCTTTCTTAGTATTGAGGACCTGTACCGTATCTCCTGCTGGCACCGTAGTTAATGTTGACCTACTTAAAAAAAGTACTTTTAGGGTAGACACGGAATACACCCTGCCCATTTTTGGACAAAACACCGCTGACTTTTCTGAAAGTAAACTAAACGTTTGTTATGATCTTCACCACTACTACCTCCTACCTCATGGTAAACAACGCTTAGGGGGTTAAATATAACTTTATAGCCTTTGAGCACAGCATTTATTGAGTAGTCTGTCTCTTCAAAATATAAGAAATATCTTTCATCAAAGCAACCTAGGACCGGAAGTAAAGCCCGCTTTATTAAGTAACAGGCTCCACCAACCGTAATACATTCCTCTGGTTTATTAAGCCGCCCTGGTCGGTCTGGTTGTAACCAAAATCGCGGTCGAGTTAACTCATCCCAGTTAGTCACGCCAGCTCCTACCAGTAGCCCCTGAGAATTAATCATTTTGGGCCCAACAACTGCAACCTCACTAGGCCGCGCCGTCGCTAACAGCGGTTCCAACCAGCCCTTAGTTACCTTAACATCTGGGTTTAGGAGGACAATATAAGGGTTTACCCCTCGGCGGATACCTTGGTTACAGGCAGCAGCATAACCACGGTTTTCTAAGTTAAAGATAGTTTCGATATCGCCACGACCTTGGAGGTAACTAACACTCCCATCGCTACTGGCATTATCAACTACAATAATCTGGTACGGTTGTGGTGTATAACGGTGTAACGCTGTAAGGCAATCTGACAAATAGTGCAGAGAGTTATAGTTAACAATTACTAAGTCTACCCCCTTGGTATTAAGTTCGGTTTCCAGTTGCGGATTTTGAACACGAAAATCACCTGGATGGTAAGCTGTAGGTACCATCTGTTCCGCATCCCCTTTCGTTTTCTTTTTTTGCCTACTCCCTGCTCTAATATACTGGCCTGGGCCGGTTGACCGGATACTAACTCTACATCTGCTCCCGGAGGAAAATGCCAGAAGGATAGTGACGTTGCAACCTGTTCGGTTAATCCTTTTTTATTACAAACCCAAGCTTGCACCCATAAAGAACCTTGAATTTCTCCGTTTATCCCAGCCTCCGTTATTCCTGGAGTTACGACTACCTTAACTATCTTGGTAAAACCGCGGGGTAAAGCTAAATCCAACCGATATTCTGCTGCTGTGGTTACCTCATCCTCAGTGTATATTGGTCCAAACACTGGTGGCGCTGGCTCCCAGGTCTCCCGGTAAATAGCTTTAACCTCAAAAGAAACCTGCCCTAAAACAGACAAGTAATTGCGAGGCAAAATTTCTAATCGGAGATAGTCGGTTTTAGGAATTAAATAATAATCGGTTTCCGGCGGTAGTCCATTACTAGAAATTACTTTTTGTACCGGTGCCGTAAATACCAACTCTTTAACTTCATCAAAAGGGGTCACTCCAGTTACCCAGAGGATCATCTCGGCTGTAAGTAAGAGATAATCCTGTTTAGTAATAACCTGTACCCGCTGCCAAGTTAATTGATAATCTCGGATTTTCCGGAATTCCTCACCGATAGCAAAGGTCTCCTTGAACTCTACCAATGTTTGGGTTTCCTCAATCAAACGGTCTATTCTCAGAGGACTGTAAACTACCCCTTTAGGTATTGATATGGTTTTTTTAGCACTTATGAGCCAGTCCAAGACGAGAAATATTCTGAGGACACTGCGGCTAACGATAACTTCCCAGCAATAATTAGTTTGCACATTTACACCAGGCTCAATATTAGGATGAGAAATTAGATAAGTAAAATCTTTTTCAATAGAAACATAGCGCTCGGTTCCATTAGGGGCCGCATAATAAATACCCCCGGCTATTTGACCGGAAATTATCGTTTCTCCGTTGAAAATAGTTGTTTCTACTGTAGTCGCGCTTATATCGGCCCGCAAAAACCCAGCCGCAACAGCTAAAGACACCGGGATATGTAGGCACTGCCGTTCCGCTCCAGAAGCTAGTAGTATATCGGCTAATACTAAACCGTTATCAGGGGTTGCCTCTGGATCTGGGTGGTGACAATAAGGTTCCTCTTCTGTACACCATAGGTCAACATGGCAGGGTACAATTACTATAAGCTTATTACCGGCAAGGACTTCTTGCGGTTTCTTTACTAAACATCGGCTTTCCCACTGGCTTTCTGCCGGACTATAGATACTATAAAAAAAGCCTTCTTTAGCCTCGCCTTCTTGATAGATATAACCGCTCCCGCCACAGGATACTACCAGTTGAACCAGTACAATTATCTGGACAATTATACCGCCGCCTACCGGGTGGATAATATGACTTGCCTTGGCCTCAATTTTGACAATACTACAGTTATCCGCAGGTAACTGAAAAGTGACAGTTAGAAGCTCTTCCCCGTGGTGCTCTGATATCAGCTTTTGTAGCAGTACCTGCTCCTCCAACGGAGACTAGCCTCCTCTCGTCCTATACTACCTCAAGAAATGTATATGCTTCATAATTGCAGACCATAAAAAAGATTACAGGCATTCGTTAGGAATGCCTGTAATCTTTCGTAACCTATTTCCCTGTTGATTTAGAAGAAATTGCTTAGTTGCGAATTATCGATAGTATAAGGTGGAACATAGGGCCCAACAATAACTTCTTCAACCAGAATCTGAACGGTTTCGGTAACCTTAACGAAAATCTCAATTACAACCTTCTGCTGTAACTCTGTCTCAGTAAGAAGGTTAAAACCAACAAATTCAATACGAGAGATTACTTCCACATTAAAGCACTCTTCAGCACCAGGTACATCTACGAAGGTACTAAAGGGAACTAACTCCGTAAACTCACGTTCCACATTATCTAGATCAATAAAGTAAATTTGCTTGTGAATAATCCCCTGAATAATCACTTTGTTCTGAAGAATCTCTGTAGTTACATTTTCAATGCGGGCGTCAATTTCCCGGACTTTAATTGCTGGAACCGGAAGAATAGCAATGGTTTCGCTAAGAAACTGAGTCGTATTTTCCCCACGAACAGCTTCAACTTTAACTAATGGCCCAGTACCTAAAGCTGCTTGAAGCTGTACCCGCTCCGTTACCTTCACAAATATCTCCAAAACGACCTTCTGACGTAATGTAGTCGGGCCTTCCAACGTAAAGGCTACAAACTCTACTGTCGGATGGACCTGGACATCCATGCCATCTGTTGCTCCAGGAATATCTAGAAAGACGCTAAACGACACATCTTCAGCTTGGTGATGTTCAATATTATCGGTGCAAATGAAAAATATCTGTTTGTGGATTATCCCCTGAACAATAACTTTGTCCTCGATAAGCTCGAAAGTAATATCGCGAACAGTAGCTTCAATCGCGTCAACCTTGATGGCTGGACAATTCAAAGTAACAACTGTTTCTTCTAAAGTTTGGACCGTACCTTCGCCAACAACCTCATTAACCCTAATTAGTGGGCCATCACCTAAAGCAATATTAATCTGCCGCTTTTCAGTAACTTTAATGAAAATTTCCAGAACAATCTTCTGTAATAATGTTGTGGGGTTAAGCAGGATCGGAATTACAGCTTCAATTGTCGGGTGCACCTGAACATCCATACCCGGTAAGGCGCCGGGTATGTCCAGAAAAGTACTGAAAGAAACATCTTCCGCAATATGCCGAACTACATTATCAGTACCAACAAAGAAAATCTGCTTATGGATGACCCCCTGAACAATAACCTTGTTTTCGATAACCTCTGTAGTAATATCCTGAACCCGAGCGACAATATCCCTAATTTTAATCGCTGGGACAGGCAAGACTAAAGTTGTTTCCGACAGGATTTGCCTGGTGTTTTCCCCGATAACCACGTCAATCTTAACCAACGGATTCGTTACGACACTCATCTTGCTTCCTCCTTCAAGTCCTAACTTAATGCTTCTCCCCCAAAGCGGTTCCAACTAAACCCCCTCTAGCTGGGGTTGGACTAATTCATTATATGTGCCACCGGCACTATGTGTTAATGGGTTTTGCAGTATAAGGGAGGAGATGGAAAGAGCCACCTCCCCCCTATAATTAAGTAGTAAAACGAACATCGGTAACTACCGTGACCGGTACGGGGTTAGGGTTACCGTCTCCAACTACATCTAAGAGCAGGGTTTCTTTAATAACTTCAACAATACCGGGGCCGCTAACATCGGTAACAACCTGAATGGTTTGCAGTTCGGTACCATTGGTAACTACTTCAGCCCGTACGGTAACTTTATTGGTGGTAATACCCGGTCCAGTTACATCGGTAACTACTGCTAC
>ENA-UOOR01001155-UOOR01001155.1-fermentation-metagenome-genome-assembly--contig:-NODE-1155-length-32785-cov-10.582340_pt1 | contig 32785 bp, 26 predicted proteins | sample MGYA00245780_ERZ724029 | MGnify/ENA primary metagenome ERZ724029 (study PRJEB28704, sample SAMN03018315) | fermentation metagenome | biome: anthropogenic terrestrial biome; feature: soil... | reverse complement strand
TGGATTTATGGTGTTGGACGCTTTTGCAAAAGCGTCCAATGCTGTTTTTGAGGACAGGCGTTATGGATTTGTGGCCGAAATGCGGCTCCGCAATAAATCGCTCCTGCTGCTCAAGCCCTCCACGTTTATGAACCTGAGTGGCAATGCCATCCGTTATTGGCTGCAGAAGGAGAAGATTGAAACGGAAAACCTGCTGGTGGTGGTCGATGACCTGGCACTGCCCTTTGGCACGTTGCGGTTGAAATCGAAAGGAAGTGATGCCGGACACAATGGCTTGAAGCATATTCAGGATCTGATCGGACAGAATTATCCCCGTCTCAGGTTTGGTATTGGCAATGATTTTCCCCGAGGGGCACAGGTAAATTATGTGCTGGATGAATTCTCCGATGAGGAACAGCAAAAGCTACCCGAACGCATAGAGACAGCGGCCGACATCATTCGTAGTTTTTGCCTGGCGGGCATCAACACGGCGATGAATCAATATAATAACAAGTAAGTATTTGCTGTGATGGAAGAAGTACGCATCGACAAGTGGTTGTGGGCGGTACGCATTTTCAAAACACGTACCATTGCGGTGGAAGCATGCAAAAAAGGGCGTGTGATGATCGACGATGTAACGATAAAGCCCTCCCGGAATGTTCGTGCCGGCGACGTCATCCAGGTACGCAAGCCGCCGGTCACCTATTCGTTTAAGGTACTTGCCCTGGCCGATAAGCGCATGGGCGCGAAGATGGTGCCTCAATTCATGGAAAATGTCACTTCGCCCGATCAGTACGAACTGCTGGAGTTGAATAAGATCAGCGGTTTTGTTGATCGGCAACGGGGAACGGGACGTCCCACCAAGAAGGAACGACGTGACCTGGATCAGTTTGCCGGGTCCATCGATCCGGATGAATTTGACTGGGATGAGTGAAGAATCAGAGAGAAGCCTGTCGCTGTAAGATCGGCATGGTCCGGTCGTGTGCTCCGTTATTGTGCCCTGAGTTTCTTGTCTTCTTTGTGGTAGCAGGGTACCACCGATACCGTGTTTTCTTGCAGGCAGTAAGCTGCATCGCCTATCGCATGGTTGTCGATGAGCCGTTGGTAGTGGTCGCTTTGCCGCAGATATTCCAAAGGATCACTTTTTGCCTGATGCCACAGGGCCAGGGCAATCCTGACTGCGTCGGAACCAAGCGTCAGATTCGTTTTTCCCGATAACCGCTCTGCAAAAGCACCCCCGAAGAGGGTGTCCTCCACATTGACCCGGTTATTCCATCCGGCACAGATCACCACAACCCGTTCTGATGATTCCATACACTTGTCGGCCAACGCGTCGATGTTGGAAAAGGTGCCGATCAATAAATTTTTGCTGTCGCGTCCCATCTCTATGGCCATGGTGCCGTTGGTGGTGGTAAAGACCACCTCTCTGCCGGCCACGATTTCACGGGTATAGTCGAAGGGCGAATTGCCAAAGTCGGCAAAATCGCATTTTCGGGTTTTCCGTTCGGCTCCCACCAGAAAACCTTTCAGTTTGTACTGTCTTGCCTCCTCGATATCGGCTACCGGAATCACTGCAGTCGCTCCGTTGTGCAACATGGCACACATCGTGGCCGAGGCCCGGAAGACATCCACCACAATCACGGTGTCGTTCTCTTTCCGGTAATAGGGATAGAGGGCAGGGGAGGGACAAAGATCGAGTATCATCTTTTTTTTGCAAAGATAGCAATAACCCACATTTGTCAAAAATCAGGCTATTCCTGGCGCATTGTTTTACCCTCTTTTTCGTACTCCTTCCGTATTCCTCTCAGCAAGTCATCCGACGAAATGTGGCGGGACTTTTTCTCCAGCGTCTGCAAGCCGGCAAACTGTATCACGTTGACGATGTTTGCGCCGGTTAAATGATATTTACGGGCAATCTCTTCCAGGTCTATCCTTGTCCCGTTCATGGCCACACGTGGAAAATAGTTCCTCCAGAGCTGCAAGCGTTCCGAAGCATCGGGATGATCGAACTCGATGATCGAATTAAACCGCCGGGTGAAGGAGGTGTCGAGATTCGATTTCATGTTGGAGGCAAGGATAATCAGTCCTCCATGTGATTCAATGCGTTGCAGGAGATAAGAGACCTCCTGATTGGCGTACTTGTCGTGGGCATCGTTCACGGTGGTCCGCTTGCCGAACAGGGCGTCAGCCTCGTCGAAGAACAATATCCACTCTTTGTTGTCGGCCTTGTCGAAAAGCCTGGAAAGGTTTTTTTCGGTTTCTCCGATATACTTTGAGACCACCATGGAGAGGTCGATCCGGTATACATCGCGGTGTGTGTATTTTCCCAGCAGGCAGGCAGTCAATGTCTTGCCCGTGCCTGAGGGTCCATGGAACAGGACACGGTATCCGGGTTTAATTTTTCCCTGCATCTTCCAGCCAAAGAGCAGCTCATCGTTGTACTTCAGCCAGGTTTCTATCTCTTTGATTCCGGACATAGTTTTTTCCCGAAGGACCAGGTCGTCCCAGTTCATCTCCGTTGTGATACGTTCGGCAGGGAAGTCGCTGCTGAGTTTTGGTCTGGATATTTTTCCGGTCGTAAACAACTCTGCATATTCATCGTCCAGTATCAGCCTGCCACTCATTCGGGGCTCATGGTGCTCTGGTAACTCAATGAATAGTACATTTTTTTTAGCAAAGAGATGATCTTCATCAAAGTAGCGGTAAAGCGCGATGCGTTTTTCCAGATCATTCCCTGCCAGCACGAACAAGGCAGTCTCGCCAGTTGGTAGGATGCCCCGGTGATTTTTGCCCCTCGTGCCGCCAAACTCAGGGAAATCACCCCCATTTGGAAGAAAGGGAGCGATGACCGATTGGAAAAAACCAGGGTCGAGATGTGGCACCAATGCCAGCAACAAGATGATTGTTTCCTCGTCATTCAGACTCTGTAGATTGATAAAACGCCCCAGTTCCGAATTTGTATCCGATGGAGGACAGGATGAAAGAGGGGTCTCATTCCCTTTGAATATTTTTTCAAGCCGGACCTCAATTACATTTCTCAAAAAGTCAAGATATTTTGTATTGCTCATTATTTGAAACGCGTTTTTTTTCTGTTGACTCAACTGAAGCCATATTCCTGAACCGAATGAGTATTCACCTGTTTATCTTGTTTGTTACAAATCTTTCATCCTTTTTCCCCTGAAGGAGTGTTCGTGTTGTCCGAACTTCCGTAGATCTCTATTTGAAAAGGGTTGTCAATGTAGGGCAGCTGCATGCTCCGGATCAGCGAACCCGAAGGTGTATCCCCCCTCTGCCATAGCACTGCATCCTGATGGACTGATGAAATGACTACTCTCTCAATCCTGTAAATAACCTCTTGATGTGGATCAGGATGTTGCTGTAGCCGGATAGTCTGACCGACGGGAAACCGCTCTGCTGTAAGTTTGATGGCACCTTTTATCCCTTCAGAATCATAAATTGTTTCAAGTTCGTCTAGAAAAGCGAGTCCCTCAAAATTGATCGTTGCTTTGGCTTTCATTTAGAGATTTAATAATTTGGTAAATCATAGGTGAGCGTCCCGATGAAAAATGTATAATTCCGATGCTGTCTTCCGGCCAAATGTGCACCCCACTTCACGGGATTGATCAGATCCCAGTTACTGTATGCTGCTTCGGCTGTACAATCGATGCTCACTCTCAACGAAGCCAGGTACCTGCTGACTGATTCTCTGCTGACAGCAGAAGAGCCAGCGGTCAACCCTCCTCCCGATGATCCGCTGCTGCCACTGGTGTGTGAGTCACTCAAGCCAATTGACCTGCCCGTGGTGCTACCAGCCTGGGCACTGACAGGCCCTTCCTCTACTCCTATAGTACTGCTCGAACCGCTGGAGACCGAGGCGCTCGATCCGGTGGTGTCACTCAGGCTGCTCCCCAGACTGCTCGAGGATGATCCTCCTGATGTATTGGCAATGTCTCTTTGTTCGGTCGGTCTGGCTGTTCTAGTTGCCCCCACCTGGTCAAAATTGATGGTGACCGACCAGTCTACGTCTATTCCTGCATTGTCTCTCCAGCTATGGCTTATGGGACCCAATGCCCGTCCCCTTAACTGCTGGGTAATTACCGGTAAAAACATATTTCTCCAGTTTACGGTGCTGTACTGGCGACTGGTTGCACGGGCTGTGGAAATTAAGTGTTCAAGTACAGTTTCTGCAGAAGCATTCACATCCAGTATAATTGCACTGGCCGGAATGGGCTCTCTTTGAATAACCTCGGAAGGGTGTTGATTTGCTGCAGTCTGATAGCTGTTTCTGTTGATTATATCGGGAGAGATGTGATTGGCAGATAACGCTCTATTTCCCATTTCTGTCGCTTCTTTCTCGAGTGTGTCATGATCGTTTATTTGATCTTTTCCCAGTTTTGCCGTGGGATAAACTCTTCCCTGTTTTTGTTGTACCACGTGCCAGGTTTCGTGTGAAAGAAGTTTATCTTGTCCCGGTGCGACATATATATCCGTTCCTTGGGTGTAGGCAAGTGCGTCGAGTTGCCTTGGACGTAAAGAGTTGCGGTGAACTTTTACGTCTGATAGATCAATGCCGGAAAGATTTTCTATGCCTGTCTTTAACTGGTCGGGTATGCCAGTGTTGTTTACGATCGCTTCGTTGTTTTCACGGGAAAAAAAAGCATTGTCATTGTCGGACGTGCTTTTTTGTGGGAAAAAATCGTTTCCTCCCTTGTCCCGGAAAAATGGCTTGTTCGTTGCGCCGTTGAGGACACCGTGATTAGGCGTCTTCTGCGATTTTTGTATTGTCTTTGTCATATGATGAATTTGTTTTCAATTTATCCGTATGAAATAATGCATTGTCCTGTACATGCTTATTTGCTTACCATTCCACAAACAATAACTCTTTTCTCCACGGAATTTTCGCCAGTGAACTGTTCCAGCTTAATTTATCGAGCAGGATATCCTGGGCTTTCCGTTCCATCAGCAGTTTATAATGATGTTCTTCCCGTATCAGTTTGCCGTTTCGCTGGATAAACAGTTGACGCAATCCATCCGGAGAACTGTTTTTTAATGCAGTCCACTGCCTGATCACTTCACATAAAAGTTGGCTACATTCCTCCTTTATTGTTTCTGATAGAAGACTTTCTCTGATCACTGGCATCATGAGTGGAACACCACACAGGAACTTTTCAAAAAGGAGGTCACACTCAAAAAAATCACAGTCGCCTGTTGCCAGGAAATGCAGTGACTGAATGGCTACATGGCGGGCCGATCCTTTGATCTGTCCCTTTTCATCCAGTACTTCAATTGCCTCAAAAAATGATTTCAAAAAAGGATGCAACAAAAAAAGCCCGGCATTTTGTACGAAGATCGCCTCTTCTTTGGGAGCAAAAAATGATTCCTGCTCACTCTCTTTGATCTCTGGCATTTCAGCACGATTCCCGGTGCCCTTCATGTCAGGAAAAAAAGCTTTGTCTGTTCCCGAAGGAGTTGAAATAAGGACTGCCATCTTCTCTCTCAGCACATTCTCCAGCTCTCTGGAGGTGTGCTGAAGCAGTGCAGGCTCACTGCCGATTGACACATCCAGAAGAAACCGGAAGAGGGAGGCCCGCGGCTCAGGAGGCAGCTTGTGCAGCAGAGAGGCTATCGCTGTTGCCTGTTGGACTGCCGGATTGATCTTTTCAAGAAAAATCAATTTCTGCTTTTCTTCGAGTTGATAAATAAAACGATCTCCCACCACAGCATTACTTTTCAGCAGATTGACCAGACGGTTTAAAAAAGAGGGTCTCTCGAGATGCTCTTTCCAATTTGGAAGCTGTAAAAACGCAACGAGATCGGCTTTTGTTCCATGCCAGGGGAGGAAGCCTTTTTCAAGGAAAAAGAAAAATAACGACTCCCTGTTTTCTTCTGACGAAATGATTGCCACGTCATGCTGCAACGGAACATCTACGCCATGCTGCAACGGAACACCTGCGCCATCCCCGGAACCAAATACCTGCTTCATCTGCTGTGCAAACTGGACGGTCACTGCCTCCGCCAGCCTATCCTCAAAATGGTCAGCCGGAATCTGTACATCCAGGTGGAATGTAGGAAAACGGACCACCTTATCAGGCTGATTCCACTCATCCAGTATCTTCTCAAGTTCCGGCAGAATGCGTTGCTCCAGCAGCACGCTCATATGGTCTTTGAGAGCTGTAGCGGTTGCCATGTTCTCTGTGTTCACCTCGACAAACACTTTTTCAATGATATATGCGTTTGTATTCAATCTACACCAGGTTATTGTCTAAGATAATTTTGACATGCTCTTCCAGAATTCCCTTGCCGGCAACTCTTTTCGCCCATTCTTCCAAAAAGGGACGGAACGATTCCGGCAGTTTTATATCGCGTTCCCTCAAATTTCTGAGGATGAAAATGATCTGCTCCAGTAAACGTTTCAGCAGCTCACCGGAAGCATCGAGCACTTCGTTTTGCTGACATCCGGTAACATTGTAGAATAACCGCAACTGCAAAGCCAGAATTTGTACCAGATGCTGAAACTCTTCACTTTCCCTGTTCCCGGAGAGTTCCATGATCAACTTGAATGTCTCTTCCCATAGCGGGGAGAACATTTCCTCTAGCCTGCTGTTGTGATTCCCGGTCAGGAAATTGTCGGCATCGTCGAGCACTCCTTTTCCAAAGTCTGCTGTTCCTCCGTACAATTCGCTTGTCGACTTCCAGATGGGTACCACTAAATTGGAGTTGGGAAGCTGCAGTGTCTGCAGAATTGTAAGGTCTGCCCACATACTCTCTTTGGCTTTTTCCATGCAGGTGTTCACTGGCGGCTCCTCTTCCTTAAAGAGTTGGATTGTATGTTCGGCCGTGGCGGTGCAGACACCGCTTGATCCTGTTACGGTCAGTTTTACCACGACCCTGTTGTCGTTGGTTGCCGGCAACGTTTTGTAAGTGTGGGTAGGGCTTTTTTCTGTGGATGTGTTGCCGTCACCGAACTCCCACAGGAAAGTATCTCCTTCGGCATCGCCGAAGGGTTTGAATGTTATCTCCTTCCCAATCTCCACTCTTTCAGGTGCTTCAAAACCGGCCTGCGGCGATTTGTGCACAGTCAACTGCGCATCGGTTACCTGCTGGTTCACGGTGAAATGAATGACCTGGCCGAACATGGCTGCAGGGAATGTTTCGGGATCGATCGTGATCTTTCCTTCTCCGATGGTCAGCCCTTCGGTTGCAGGAACAACTGCAATCACACCATCGGCCGGTGAGACTTCGTAGAGGATGATACCCCGTTCGGTTCCAAGGCACCAGCTATCTTTCTCAAGCCGTAGTCTGGCAGGTGGTTTCTGCATGATAAAGTTTATTGGGGCGCAGTCGGAACAACAGAGATAGGGTAGGGAGAAATCGGCCACGACCGTATTGTCGGGGATGTTGGTGGATGCCGTTACTCTTCCCGAAAGGCTGAACTGTTCTTCTTTGATTAGCGCTTCAATTCTTGATATCTCTTCGGTCGCCTGAGGTTCCTTTTTCAGAAATTCGGCATATTTTCCCAACAGGGATATACGTTTCTCCGTTTCTTCAGGTGAAGATGACTCAATCCTTGCCCCTGCAAAAGAGAGGTTTTCAGCCATTTCATATCTCGTGGGGTTTATTGTACGCGCAGGTTTGGTCTGAATTTTGTTGAGGTAGACCAGCACAAAGGTACCGCCGGGTTGTACACCAGCCTTGTGTTCAAGGCCGGGATGTTTTTCGATGAACCGGGCCAGTTGCAGCCGGAGGAGAATCCTTTCCTTTCGGCTGTCGATCTCTTTATACAGGACTTCCAGCTTTTTACCCGAGCAGCAGACCTGGGAAAGCTGGTTGATGAGCAGATCCATGAATAATTTCAGGCTCTGGCTCAGCTCGATCTGCTGATAGCGGTTCTTCATTATTTTGACCCGTTTGCAAAGTTCCTCCAGGGTCAGCTTGTACTTGTCGACCTGATTCACGGAGAAATCGGGTATGCTCCCCGGCATTTTCATCATGAGTTCGTTGGACCATGCCAGCAGTTCGATGGACTGGTCTATGACAAATGCTTTCATCTCGGGTTGCTCTTTCCAGATCTCATCGGAGAGCTGTGATTCAACCATGGCTTTGGAAGTGGCAATCACGTCGTTGACCGAGCCGCCTTTCGATTCTTCATACGCCTTAATCAGGATACTTCCGAGGGCATCTTTATCGGTGGTGAGGTTGTCGGGTATCACACTGTCACGGACTGCATAAACCTCGCTGATGTTACCCAAAGTGCCTGAACCGGCCTCCAGGCTGGCAGCATAGACATTTTTGACTCCTGTGCGTGATGAAGCCTTCGTACGGTGTGTCAGGACGGGATCTTTCATATTTGCACCCGGACTCACGAGACTGAACCCGGAGAAAAAGGAGGCAACCTGGGCGAGAATACACTCCTGTTCGGCTGTCCAGGCATTCAACAGTAGTTTCAGGTCTTCAAATTCACATTCATACTGGTCGGTGTTCAGTTTCTCGGTGTTCAGGTTGACCGACAATGCTTTTACGTCGAATGCCAATCCGTACTGTTCTTTTTGATGATTGATCTCTTCGAGTGCTGTTTTGTAATCTTTTCCCTGATGCCCCTCAATCCGGTAAAAGTCGAATCCGTCGATGTTGTAGCGCAAGGGATCCTGGATATGTGGCAATTGGGCCAGCATTTCGCGGTGGTAGCTTAGGTTGGTATCCTGCGCATTCTTTTTGGCTTTGTCGTCATTCCAATACTTCAGTAAAGGAAGGTCTACAGCGTAATAAAACGGAATGGCACGGTCGCCCAGCTTGCCCATTTTTTTGGAGGGCGTGATTTTGATCTCTCCCTTTTTTTCACCGAAACGGCCGATGATTTCTATCAGCCGCAGCACCAGGCTCCGGCAGGATTCGAGCTTTCCAGAACCACATGTCAGTGCGGGCGACTTGTAAAACCCATGCCGGAAATGCTTTACCGGGCTGTTTGTTTCGTCGAGGCTCCCCAGTAACAGATGTTTGGGGAACGCATGTATATCGGGGCAACACACTTCTCTCAGCGAAAAGAGGAGCTCCTTTATTTCCTGGTAGGTCTCCGCCACATCTTTAAAAAAATCGTAACGGTACTGTACATTAAACGCGATGTGGGAGGACCCCGTTCCCGCAATTTCATTCAGTTTTTCCAGGATGGAGGGTAACGTGTTTGCGGGCAATTTCATTTGCAGGATCGCATTGAAATCTTTCAGTATTTTTGTAATTCCTTCAGAGAGGTTAGCCAGGAATGTTTTGTCGTTTATCGCCTGGTGAAAAGCCAGTTTGAGGTTTTCATAACCGGAAGCATTGTTTGGATTCAAAATGACGCGCGGTACAGCCACGTCGGGGAGGTCGAAATATTGATCGGCCCGTTCATAGACGGAAAAGAGCGTGTCTCTTTTGACTATGTACGCCGCATCCTCCTTTGAAACCAGCAATATCCGGAGGCGGGCAACCTGTTCGATACCCTGGTTGTCGCAATCGATGCTGGTACACAAATCACCCTCCTTGGCATAGGATTCAAGATACAACAAAACGACCTTGTTCTCCAGTCCGGGCAGCTCTGCCAGCGGTTTTTCTCCTTCGGTTTGTCCTGGCAGTATTTCCCATAGCTCCATGGATGTTTCTGTTTCGCTACCCGCTTCTTTTTTCTTGAAAAAGGGATAGTTCGCAAAGTTATCTCCGAACGTACGGAAATGGGTCAATTTCATCTCTTTGAAATCGATGGTCTTCTCCGGTTTACCGGTGATGTTTTTCCGGAGCAGGATCAGATCTCCGTCTGTTGTAATGCCTACACCCTGGGATATCGTCAATGTTTTTTCCGAGCTGTTGACATGCAGCTTAAAACCGCAAACAATGCCCACCCCGTGCAGGAAAACACGCGATAGCCGGTGCTGATCTTCAAAATAATCGATAAAACCATTCAGTTGATCTTTTGTCAATACCTGGTTATCGACAAACGTATGGTACTGTGTGGTGATGCCACTTAATTTATCTGCCATAGCTTATGTATTAAATATTTCCTATGTTGGTGCGGCCAAGGATAATCTTGCCTTCCAGCGTTTCATCTTCCTCATCGCAATCGATCAGTTTACCCGCAGGATAAACCGAACTTAACTCATTCAGTATGTTGATCAGTTCTTTTAGTTTCTCTTCATCCTGTTTCTGCTCCAGATTGGTCTTTGCCAGTAAAAATGCTTTGTACGCCTTTTCCAGTCGGACCATATCGTTTTCCTCATCGGGAACCTGTCCCTTTTGGTAGCCCACCCAGCAAATTCGCGCCAGCAGGTGTGCAGGCAACTCTTTTCGGATAAGCTCTGCCAGGAAATTGCGGAAATCGGCGTTGGCAAAGCGGTATGTCCACCCGGGTAAGACCACGGTAACCCGGAAAGAATAAGGATCGAGAGGGTGACATCCGGTGCAGTCGTCGCCGCAGATGGTCATGAACTGATCCTGTGGCACTGTGTCGGTAGTTACGTCGGGGCGAAGCAGGATGTGTTCGATCAGGAACATGCCTTCTTCAGTGAAAACCCCCGTCATCCATGCGATGAGTGCGAGAATGGCTTCCTTTATTTCCTCCTGTGTCTCATGGTAGGTATACTGGCGGGCAATCACGCGGTCAGCGCTGTCGGGATCAGCTTCCCTGTCGAGCACATTGAAAGAGTATTTTCCGCTATCGGAAATCTGGATTTCAAAGTTCCCGATGACTGCCTCGTCGGAAATACCACTTTCAAATGCCGCTTCGATTGTTTCGGGAGAAGTCTCCACAATCTTTACCAGAGCATGATATACTTCTGCGTGGGCTTCGTGTGGTGTGTGATAATTTTCGGTGGCCGACAAGACGATCTTCTTCTCCTGATCGTAGATCCGCCAGCGGTAGACCGTTTCTCCATCTGAATCAACCAGATCGTAAAGCTCGATAAACGAGCCGGACAGGTCTCTCCGTCTATAATCTTTGATACCGGTGAGGCGGGCAATTCTTTTTTCTACACCTGCCACATTTTCTGTATCCCATAGCATCTCTGCAGGTTGCCGGTAATAATTGAATGCACTGCCCCGTTCCCGACTGGTTACATCATAGTCTCTCAAAAAGCTTTGTTTCGATTGAAGGACCGCCTTGTCGGCGTAATTGCCATACAATTGCTTCATCAGAAAGGCATAGTCGGTGAACTTCTCGGCAAAGCGGGCCATCAGATGATCGAGCAGTCGGTTATTTCGCTGCACACTGGTGTCCAGCTCACCGAGTAGCTTCGCGGTCAGTTGCTCCGGGTCGTCGGCAGGATAATCGGATACCAGTTCTTCGAAATCCCTGATATCCTGCACAGCCTGGGTGAAGTAGGTCTGTTTCAATTGGTGGTTTACGGAGAGCTGATCCTTCACCTTTTCAAGATGGGCAAAATAGGTAGCCAGTACCTGATCAAAAAAAAGCAGGTAAGCTTTCAGTTGTTTTGCCTGTACCTTGCGGGCTGTGGGCACCTGTGCGGGCAACCCGTTGCGTCCGATGCCATAGGTGTCGGGGAAATCGTTCTGGATGGTCGTTGTCTCACTTGTTCCAGGGTAGATTCCTTGTGGTACAGCTATTTCCATTCCTATTTTGGCATTTTCCTCTGCTTCTTTTTCCGCCTTTTTAATTGCGTCGAGGTAAAGGTCCACTCTCTTTTTGTTCAGGTTGACCGGCAACACGCTTTTAAAGTAACTGTAAGCACTGTCGGCACAACGTATCGGTTTTTTTCCGGGCTCCACGCAGATGAGCCATTCATCTGCCTCATCGTCGGGATTATGGCAGTCTTTGATTGAAATATCGCGGATGATTTTTACGCCATCGATCGCCATGATCAACTGCATCAGATCCGACAACCGTACTTCGGTACGCAAGGCAGATGATTCCAGTTCCCCGGGATCAATGAATCCATTTTCCAGCAGGGGTCCTTCGAATATCTCTTCGGAACTGTATCCTTTCTCCTTCATCTGCCTGAGCGAGTAAAACCTGAGCGAAGGGGAAAAATAATGGTCGATGGCGTGGATTATTTTGGCATGCACCAGCTCTTCGTCTGCTTCCGGCTCCAGTTCGATGCTGGCGCAAACAGAAACAGGATGAATGCCTACTTCCCGGACAGCAATCAGGTCTTCGCACAAATTGCGATGGGAATGAAATCGGGATCGGATCTCCTTCTTGATTCGCTCTTTTTCGGCTTCCACGAGCATTTCGGTCGGAAATTTATCGTGGTCCGGTTCATCAAAGTCGACAATTACAGTATACAGCCCTTTCAGGTCGAACTGCTTTTTGTCATCTTGCGCAACAGATTCGAAATCTTTTTCATTGTACGACAGTTTGCCGTTTTTACAGTCGACCCAGACCGTTTTGGGGTATGTTTTCAACCAACAGTTTTTGACACCTTCAATGTCGATGAACAGTTTTCGATAGTCTGCCTCGCTGACCGGTTTGGTTGTCAATATCCGTGAAGCCGTGAAAAACTGTTCTTCGATTTTCGGGGCGCTTTGTTCTTTCGGGGTCAGCAGATCCTCGATTGGCATTTCGATGCGTGCAGCAAGATCGGTCAGCGCATAACTCAGCATCTCGAGCAGGGTAATACCTGGGTCGTGTACATTGTAGTCGGTCCATACATTCCGGGCCAGCTGCTCGATGTACTCCCTCCCTTTTTTACGCAGGAAACCATAATCGAGATCGTCGCCAGTGGCCACATCTTTCTTTATCGGGTGATATTTTCTCAGCTCTGACATGTTTCTTTGGTTTCTGTTTGTACGGTACAACTTTTGATATCGGTGTCGATCTTATGTTGCCTGGCCGAGACAAGAATGGCCTTCGGACTTTCGGGTGACACACTTTTTGTGCTTATTTCTCCCCCCTTTTGCAGGTTTACATCTGCCACATAATCGACGTATCCCAGTTTTTCGATCCAATTGATGACTGTGCTCCGGTGCAAGGTGATACCAAACCTGATTTCAGCAGTCTGCTCGAAGGCCCAGGGCGACAACAGGCGGGTAATATCTTCGTTCAGTTGTTTTTTGTAGAAGCTTTCGTCGTACCCTTCGTGAAACTTCACTTTCAGCGCTACGGTGACTTCTTCATAGTCGGGATTCCGTACGACGGCATGTACATGGAAAGAATTGAGCTGATTGAGGTATTGCTGCACCCGGTTCAGTAATGCCCTGCTTACACGTGGCTGGTAAATATCAAACACATTTTTGTTCACAATGTCGGGAATGACAATGACCATCACATCGCCTGGAGACAGAAAAGAGTTTTCGGCGGTGTGGTTCAGGCATTTCACCTTGTGTATTTCGGGAAACTCCTGCAACACGATGTGTTCATAATCCCAGAGGGTGATGGCCCTGTGTTTGTGTCTCAGCCGTTCACTCACCCGCCGGTAGTACTGGGCGTCCGTTTCCCGGGGGGTGCCGCCAAAGGAACTGAAAGGTTGGGATATTCCCTTCACAGTGGATATTCGCTGTAGGAGTTTTGCAATGTTTCCTGCTTCCAGCCCTTTTTCGAGATGCGACAATTCATTGCCGTGATCTGTAAATCGGGCTTGTACAACCTGGGCATGGATGGCCATGGTTTTGCATACTGCATCGTAATTCTTATAGGTTGTGGCTTTCACCCATACCAGTCCACCGGGGAGTCGCGTACCGTCGCTGTTGATCCCTTTTGGTAGTGAAAACCGGACAATGCCTGATTTCAGGAAATTATCGGTTTCATTGGTGATCATATAGGTTGAATCCAACTGCTTCCATTCATTGTGAAAGAGGACCGACCATGCTACTTTCTGTTTTCCTGTGAATGTGTCTGCCTCAGGATTTTCACTTCCTTCAAGGACCTGCACCAGCAAAGAAACCTGTTGTTGGGGGAGCACATTTTCCAAACCGATATAAAGCTCTCCTCCCTTGCAATAAGTGGGTACGGGATATATTTTTTTGTCGGCATCACTTAAAAAAGAGAGTTGATTTTTCATGAACAGATGTTCCTCCGACTGTCCAAACGGATGTTCATGGAACAATTGAAGGGGGTTGCTCCTGTAATCCTGCTCGCTTGCAGCCGTGTTGCAGGTAGCTGTGGCAGTATAATTCAATCGGATATTTTCGACCAGCGGCGTGTAGGGTTCATTGGGTATCAACGCCGTTTTCTCTTCACTGGCTAGGGCAAGCGCATAGATTCGCGGAAAAAGGTCATGCAAGAATGACTGCTCGAGCGAGAGGCGGGCAGGACCGTTCTTGCCTGTTTCATAACCCGCATTTGTCACACTGAAACGGGTGGCAAAGCCCTCTCCTTCGGGGGTAAAAAGCGTTAGTTTTCCAGGCAATGTCATCCATTCTTCTCTGTGCTTGATCTCAATCAGTGCCTTAAAATAACTGTCGTCGGTGACAAGTAAATTGTCGGGATTTTTATTGACAATCTTAACACCCTTCTCCATCGTGAGCGAATTATCCTCCACTACCTTCCGAATTACGGCATCCACCTCCTGAATTACGGCATCCACCTTCTCAGAGAGGAAAATCCCATCGAGATAACCCGATGAACTGGCCTGGTAGAGGTAATCGGTGCGGTAGGCGAAATACAAATCGACAAAGGCATCGTAACTTCCGAGCTTTTCGGGTGTATTTTTCCAGTTGATTTCCACATCGAACGTGTCCCACTCTTTTTTGAAGAGTTCGGAATAGCCGAGGTAGAAATTGGACCCTTTCACCGGTCTGGTTCCGAATGGGAAAAAGGGTTTGGAGGCATTGAGTGTGCCGATGTCATTTTCCAGTTCAAGCCCCTCTATTCTTCGTACATCCACATCAATGGAAATTGCTTTCACCTCTTTTTCGACCAACCGGCGGTAAAGTGCATGACCTTCTTCTTTTTCCGTCTGTATCAACACCCGGCAGACCGGCAACCCGGTCGTGAAATTTTCGCCGTGTATTGCCTGTTGGTAAACTGTCACCGGCTTTTCTTCCTTTGGAACCTGAAAGGCAAGTGTTATTTTTTTTGTTGCCACATTCAGTTCCGAAGCATAGATGGTTTTTCCGTTTTCGTCGTAGAGCTGTGGCTGGACTGTAAAGGGGCCAAGCCACCCTTTCTCCCCGCTGCACCAGATCTCCAGGTTTTCTGTCAGCATGGATACCGGGAGCGAGGCTGGAGAAGTGACAAACTCAATGGTCAGCTTGACATTGCGCTCCCCCTCTCTCATCGCCAACACATCGGAAGCCAGCGCGAAACCGACTTTTGCATCGGGCAGTTCCGGATAACCGGGTGCATGATAGTGGCCAAAAGGCCACCATTTTACCTCGTCGTTCGGAAAATCACCGCCCACACCGTCGAAAGAGGCTGCTTTTTCTGATGCCTTTAATTTGCTGTTTTTATGGTCGTTATATAGATTCCTTAATTGGACAACCTTTACCTGGTTGGCGATTAATTCACCGTCCGTTTCGTAGATACGTTTTTGTCCCTTGCCATCCTTGCCGCCATCGAGCTGGGTACCATCGGCTATTTGTGCATCGACACAGTTTTTCGCCAGTTCGAAAAGCACATGTACTTTATCGACTGTAGGCGGGAGTTTTTCAATTTGCAGGATATGTTGATAATAAAAATCGAGATGCCTGCGGGTGAGTGTATTGAACCGGCTTTTGGTGAATTCGAGCAACTGGATAAACGCCACATAAAGTGCCAGGTGTGGCTTGATGCTGCCTCCTTCCTCCACGCTCCGGAGGAATGTTTCAATATCCTCATCCTTTTGAAAGAATTCCTGCCAGTCTCCCGAAGGTTCGCTATCATCATGGATACCGAAATAATTGAGATGTGCAGCAAAACGGTATGCAAATTGCATCCATTCTTTCAGGCTGAACTCGTTCAGTTTTACCGATTCGGGGCTCAAAGCCTCAATAAACCGCTCCTGCTGGTCGGCTCCTTCACGTGTCAGTACTAATTCCTTACCGCAGTTTACCATACTAATTCAGGTTTATAATTCGTTTCCCTCTTCTATGTAAAAGGGATATACCATATTCATTCTTGAGTTGGTTGCCCGGATGGTATATTCGATCTGGATGAGTAGAACTCCATGAAACTCATCGGTCGGGTCAATTTCAATTTTATTGACATCGATGCGAGGCTCGTAATAAAGAATAGCCGTGCGGATCAAATCGACTACATACGTTTTGATTGTCAGATTGAGCGGACTGAACAGCAATTCATCGAGGTTGCAACCATATCCGGGTACCATTATCCGTTCACCCGGCCTCGTCGATAACAATATCTGAAGGCTGCTTCGTATGTCTTCTTCATCCTCGAGCATTTTCACTGCTCTAGACTCATTGTTGAATTCAGGGGGAAAACTCCATCCCCTGCCGAGAAACGATTGATTTTCCATATTTTCAACCTCCTATCAATACTGTGGGTGCACCAGCTACGATGGTGCCTCCGTGTGCGGTGATATCACCCATGCGTGCTGCCGGCATTCCGCCAATCAATACCGTGGCCGAACCCACGGCGATGGAGTCGGGTGGTCCTGTGCAGGTGCCCATATCGCCTACCCGTGCTGCCGGAAGACCACCGATCAGCACGGTCGGTTCACCTGGTGGCAGAATAGGTCCGCCTACATGGGGTACCGTACCGGTTACCATGGGGCAGGTGTGCATATCTGTAATTCGTGCTGCCGGTTTTCCCATTTTTTAATTTATTTGAACCATTGAGCCTTTCAGAACCGCCACAGCGCTTGTGGAGATCTCAGCACCTGCTGAACCCTCGGCTTTAAACTGTGCATTGGCTTTAACCGATATGTTCATTCCTTCTAACCGAATGTCACCGGTTGCTTTTAAAATGATGTCTTTGGGACTGTCGAGTGTAATTCCGCCGGAGTCGACCACCACCTTGTTGCCGTTTTCGTCTTCAAAATGTATGACGCCGGCATCATCATCGAGTATGAACTTTTTTCCGCCTGGCGTTTCGAGTGAAGCCGATTTCTTGTCGTCGTTGAACAGGAATTTAATTTTGCTGCGGGTGACAAAACCCTTTTCGTGGTTACTGTCGGATGCCGTCAGCGGTGCCGGTTTGGCACTGCTGTTCATCATGCCGAGTATCACGGCTTCATTTGGGTTGCCGTTGATAAACCCCACAATCACCTCGTCGTCGATCTCGGGCCTGAAGAAGGAACCTCTGTTTTCGCCGGCATCCAGTGTGGCAACCCGTACCCAAATACCCTCTCCCTGGTTATCCACGACAGGAAAACGCACCTGAATGCGGTCTTCCCCTTCGGGATCCGATTCGAGCTGTGTGACGATGCCAATTTGCAATCCATTCACTGCAGCTGTAAGCCCGGCTGCCGGGAGATCGTTGATGTCGGCCGTTTCCGTAAACCATTTCGGATTGATTCCAAACTGTGCATCTGTGGTCCAGTTTCCTTCGGTGAGCTGATGCCGGATAGCAGAGACAAAAACATTGCCGTTGAACCGGTCACCCACGCCTTCCAGCTTCAGCATACTACCCGGTTTTACGGTTGGTAGGCCCTGGAATTTGAGCCTGCCGCGGATTTTTGCCATCTGGTTAAACAGTACCTTGGCGTCGGCCCATTGCTGTAGCAAGGTACTGTCGGAGCCTCCGTTTTTCAGTTCCAGGTTATCCAGTCCGATGACCTGTGCCAGATCGTCGGGTGAAAGGTTCCCGTTCAATGAAACAGCGGGATCGGTTGCTTCGGCTTCCAGCAGTTCTTGCCCGGAAGCACTCCATCCGTAGGAGGTGACCTTCGAAAACTGATGGCGGGCATCCATTTCTGCCTCGAAATCGAGCATGGTGGCACCATAAGTCACCGTTTCCACGGGCTGCTGCCCGGTGTCCGGCTTTTTTACGATAATTTTTCCGTCCTCCACCAGACAAATTTTTCCATTTGCCTGTGCCCGGGCTATACAGAAGTCCCAGTCGGAGACATTGTACTGTACCAACTCTTTGTGCGTTACCTGAATTGGTTCAATCTCCTTATCCAGACCGTAGGTATTGATCAACTCCTCCAGGATCTCACTGTCGGAACTGTCGTAGAAGTATTTACTTTTCCTGCCTGCAGTGAGTTTGACTGCCTTGTCCTTACACGTTACCATCAGAAACGACCTGTCAGAATGGATTTTCAATTTGTGGCCGATCACAATTCCTTTAAAGATGGTCTCCTCATCGGAATGGTAACCTGCTTTAATTTCGATCTCTTTCCCCGGCACAAAAAAATCCTGGTTGCTTATGGCAAAATCCTGTGAAGCCGGTTCTCCATCACGCAACAGGATGCTGGCAATGGGGATCCGGTTGATCTCCTTTTCCACATCGACACCGAGCACATGAAATGATCGCGACAACGTTTCATCTGCAACGAGGATCGTAAAGGTGACCAGATCGGCCGATTGCGATGTATGGATGACTCGTTCGGACATAATCAGGATGTTTTTTCAATGGGTGGAAAATAGATTACCTGACCCACACTTAACTTTCGAAAGTTTGTAATCCGGTTCACTCTGGCTACTTCGAGGTAATATTTTGAATCACCGTAGATGCGGAAAGTCATGAGCGGCAGGGTGTCACCCTCTTTCACCTCCCTGATATGGGTAAGATCGGGAGAACTGTTGTTTTCCTTTGCCACACGGAGACTGTCTTCCACAAAGCCTTTAAACCGCGCACGTGCCGTAGCACGCAATGGCGTTCCGTCGGGTTTGAACAGCTTGAAGATAATCTCCATCTCCGACAGGGTTCCCTTGAACAGCAGCGTACCCCAGGAAATGATTAGATAGTTGGGTTTGTGTTCCTCCCCGTTGTAATTGAAAATAACTTTTTTGAACTGTTCGATGTCGTCGTTGATCCCGTTCCCTTCGTCGCGGAAAGCATTGCTCCCGTCTGTTCCCGGTTTACCGTAATCGACAACAACTCCGGTACGGTCAAAGACAAACTCCAGCTCAAGGCTTTCAGGTGGTGCCTTGTTGAAACGCGGTGCGGCGGCACTCGTTCCGGGAGCCTGATCCTCGTTTTGTTCGATTCTGTAGTTGAACCTGTATTGCTCGGGATTCAGCAGCGTTTTAAACTCTCCGTCGCCTACTTTCTTCGTGAACTTTTCGTCTTTGTACGCTTTGATCCGTAATTTTATCAGTTCTCCGCTCATGTTATCTTTCTTCTTTTTTTGAAAGTATTTCCATCACCTGTTCTACACAGGCTGCAATAATCTGATCCTTTTCATCTCGTTTTGTTTCCCCTGCAGCACTGTCTGCAGGAGTACGTTCTTCCACATTGATGCGAATGTGCATTTCTTTAATCTCTATCGGCATCTTATTTCATATTGAAATAGTGATAGGTCAATTCGATGGTCTCAATGGCTATCTTGCTCTCTTCTGCATTGAAATCGGTCATGTTCCATTTCACGGGCCAGGCGTGTACCACATTCCAGGTTGCGAGGGGTTCGTGCTCCTCGTTAAGCAGGCTGATGGTCAGGTCTGCAGGTTGGATATCGAAATTCTCTACCGCATCCCTGCACCATTTTATCAACTCCGAATTTACGAGTAGCCCTCGCTTCAGTACCAGGTTGGGGTATTTTGTCCGAACGGGGAGCTTGTGCGTAAACCTGTTTTCACCCCCTTCGGCAATCTCCTCCGTTTCCATGTCTACTGTCAGGCCTGAAACGGACTGGAACTGAAATTCACCTTTGATGTGTGCAATTTCAACCTTGAAATGAAATCCCAGGGGAGGGTAATAGTTGGCCATGTTTATTCGTTTTGAATGCTGAGCCCTTCATGTACCAGTTCCATCGATTCAATGGCCACTTCGTTTCCGTCAGCCTTCAGATCAGTGGATTGTACTTTGGTAGGCCAGGCATTTTTTACTTTCCATGTCACCACAGGTTCATGCTCTTCATTGAGCAGGCTAATTGTGATGTCCCGCCGTTCTATTGTATTCAGCTGCACGGTGTTCCACCAGTTGAAATACTCATTGTCGCTTTTGAAGGTTCCCCGTTTGAGGGTGATGTTGCCGTATTTCTGCATACCGGGCATTTTTAATTTGGAATATTCACGACTTGCACCGTCACGGTATTCCACGACTTCCGATTCTACATCCAGTCCCGAGACTTCGGTAAAACCTATTTTTGTACCGCCCCATTCTACCTGGAAATGGAACTTAACCAAAGGATACGTTGTTGCCATAATCTATTTGTTTTTATTTTTAATCGTTTGACTGTTTAAGATTCCTGCATTTTGTGGGAGAATTTTAGGATAATGAATTCAGCCGGCCGCACGACGGCCATCCCTATTTCCACATGCATGTAACCATTCAGGATGTCCTGGGCAGTCATTGTCTGTCCCAGGCCGACCCGCACATAAAATGCATGTTCCTGTTTGGCGCCGGCAAGGGCACCAGCCCTCCACTGCAGGACCAGAAAGTTTTCGATCATTGCCCGTACCTTCACCCAGGTATTGGCATCGTTGGGCTCAAATACAAACTGTGCTGTCGCTTTTTTTACCGATTCTTCCACCATATTGAAGAAACGGCGGACGGGAATATATCTCCACTCATTGTCATTTCCGGCAAGGGTGCGGGCTCCCCATATCAGCGTTCCTTTACCAGTGAAGGCCCGAATGGCATTCACCGATTTTCCGGCTTCGGTGTCTATGTTCAGGCTTTCCTGTTCCTCATGCGTTACGTGTACTGCAGGACCTTTTACGGCGGCAACGCTCACGTTGGCGGGTGCTTTCCAGACACCACGGTTTTCATCTACCATGGCATAGATGCCTACCACAGCGCCACTGGGTGGCAATACCACACCCTGTGCCTTGATGGCATCGAAGATACCCCTGTAAACAGCGTCTACTTCACGCAATGTCTCCGTGCGGTTGGCCCTGGCAGCAGTCAATTCGTTGTAAAAATCGGCAACCAGCTTTTTCAGCTTATTATTTAACGCGATAAAATAGGGTGCAGCATTGACTGCCGTAGTAGCTGCCGTGAAAATGTTGTTCCTGTCGGTAGTGGGTGCAGCGAAAGTAAGAGGACTGAAATCGGTGCTAAAATCATTTGCGATCAGCGGGTTGTCCCATCCTGGTGAGGGTGCATCGCTGTTTGCCGCCTGACTGAAATGATTGTAATCGAACAACGTAGTCAGTAGACCATGTAAATTGGCATCTGCAGCCACAAATTTGGCATGAATGCTGGAAGCCGAGTTTTTATCAGTGGCATCGTTATCGGTCAATGTCAGATTAAAAAAAGCGCTGGCGAAGGCATACATTCCATTGGCAAAAGTTGCCAAAGTAGCCCGGTTATTGATTGTGCCCGGTGCAGGAATTGTCAGTGTCGATTCTGTGGCAATGTCCGCGCTGATGTTGTCGATACTTCCAATTAAATTGCTGTTAAATAGCGCCTTGATGTCCGGAATGGCAGCTCCTCCTTTTGTATATGTACCACCGGTGATGGTCGCATAGTCGACGATGAAGGGCAATGTTGTCCTGATCCAGGGATAGTAGGCGGCACCGTATTTCAGGAAGTTCATTCCTACATTATTTCGAAAATCGGCTACCGGATCGGTAGTAGGTGTGATTTCCTGGTTGCCTCCCACGATGTCGAGCACGGCAAAACGATCCTGTAATTTGTTGCATTGCCCCAGCATGGCTGCATGCACTTCACCTGCTTCTGCGGCTGATAAGTGCACTGCCTCCGGTATCACGAGGAGTGTGGGCAGGTCTTCTTTCTCGAGTGAGGCCAGGCCGTTGAGCAGCTCCTGTTTGTCCACATCGGAGGCAAGCGAGTTGTGGCTACCCACCGAAACAATAAAACAGTCACCGCCACCATTGGTGTAAAACATTCTCACCGAATCGTAAAGCAGGTTTACCCCGTTCACTTTTGCTTTCTTTACCGTATCGTCGGCATTCAGTTCAATCTCGACTGTTGTCGGTTGCGGGGCGCCACCGAAGAAGAACTCATACTCGGGCAGCGAACTAATCTTGATTGGTTTGATTATGCCTTCCGTGTGATAGTCCACGCCATCCACTATCGCCTGTTCGGTATAACCGACAAAGGCCGGAATAGCTGTCTCTACTTGTGCTACAGAGGGGGGAAATTTGGATATCTCCTCAATATAGACGCCGGGTGTTTTGTAAGCTGTTGCCATAATTCATCGAATTTTAATGTTACATATAGATTTCTGAAAATATCTTGTGGGTTGATTGATCGGGTTGAATCATCGAAACGCCGGGATTTGGTAATTCTTTTTTATTTAATTTCAAAGAGATGAATCCGAACCGGGTGAGCGGCTGTATTTTTTTTGTTACCAGGATCCTTGGGTTCCCATTCTCCAACAGCAGATCGTCGGCTGGTTTTACTTGCTGGGGACTATTGAAAATATATCGCCAGAGGGTGCTTCGGTTTTTAAATGTCAATGTGAATTCCTTTGCAGGGTAGGCTACTTTTCCTTGTGTGTCGGTGATATGCAGGCTGCTTTTGTCTCCTTTCATAAAGATGCGGATGATGCCCAAATAATTAACTCCTCCTTTCAGACCGGATTGCACTTTCTCTTTTTTCATGCCGTCTGGCGAAAGAATGAATTTCTCATCCACGGGATGATTCATATCGGCTTTGTCCATTAAAGGGAAGCTGCTTATTTCGGTCTCCGGCTTTCTGTTCGACAGGTAAAACAGTTTCCCTACATTTTCGATAAGAAGCTCGGAATAGTTGTAAAACAGGGGATCTTTTATCTGAATAAGAAAAGTGAGGGCAAGGTTGTCATCCAAAGCAATCGACGGCCGGTTTTGCTCTTCAACCGCTTCTTTATACCAAACGGCCAATCCAGTGCTGTCCCTATTTAACAACAAGCTGTGGCCGTTTAATTTGGCTACAGTCTCATGGGTGGGACTAACATCCAGCATGAACCGGAAATCATATTCCTTTAGTTGACGGGTCTGTTCTGTTTCAGACATCGAGTCAAACTTGACAGTTCCTTTATCAAGGAAAAAGCGATGAAGGATATCTATCCTGAATAGTTCCTTGTATTGTATTGAAAAAGCCATAGTGTTCAATAATAATCGTTCAGGGTACCTCCGATATGCGTAATGATTTTCGATTCAGCAAGTTTCTTGTCGCGTTCAATTTGAATAAGCTGTACTTTATAAATAACAGAGGGCATCTGCCGTCCTCCCAGCGTACCCCATATATTGTTTAGTTCTTCGAAAGAAGGAGAATAGATTTCTAGAATAAAACGGAAGTCATCCAGAATTTCAAATGCCACATTGTCTCTGTTATATACCGTATTTGAAGAGGTAAATACTTTTTTTCCCTGAAAGAACTCAATTACTTTTGAAATGCTGATGAGAGAAGTATCGTAGTTTTTGAAGTTCGCTGCAATTAACAGATATAGATTAAGGTGAAGGGGGGGATTGCGGTATTCGCTTTTATTTTCATTAACTTTTACATGCGGGCTGTTTTTCAGCGTTGCTTCCTCTTCCAACCGCAGTAGGGTAACAACCAGTTTCTCGTTCAACCGGGACTCCTCATCGTTCCCGCTTTCCCAAAGGGCAATATTCTGAAGCTCCGTTGTCCTGTTTAGGCCGATATCCCTGAAATAACTATCGAGCTGCTCCTTTAATATATGCATTGATTCATACAACATGGCGCATTTTTTTAATCAAAGATAAAAGATGGAGGCAAAAAGTGTTAGGATTATTCTCGCATCTATTTGTTCAAATCTTGCATTAACATTTATCAGATTTGTATTATTCTTGCATGATAATGTCATATCGTGCTGATTAAAAGCAAGAAAAAAAATAAAAGAATACACAAAATAATTATCTTTGTGTATGATGAAAATAACAGATTACCGGATCGTGCTGGCTTCCAACTCTCCACGTCGCAAAGAGTTGTTAGCCGGTATCGATATAGCATACGAGGTGCGCACGCTGCCCGATGTAGATGAGACCTTTCCTGAAATGTTGCCCCATGAAGAGGTGGCAGAATTTCTGGCCCGAAAAAAAGCAGACAGCTACCTGGCTGCACTCAAAGAAGATGAAATATTGATTACGGCAGATACGATTGTTTTGTTGAATGGAGATATTTTGGGTAAACCGACTGACAAAGAAGATGCTGCCCATATGTTGCACAGACTGGCGGGAAATCGACATCGGGTTATCACAGGTGTCTGCCTGAGCACACATAAAAAGCAGGAATACTTCTCGGATGTGGCTTACGTTACTTTTGGCAACCTCAGCGATGAAGAGATCGCCTATTATGTTTCGCAATATGATCCACTGGACAAAGCCGGTGCCTATGGTGTGCAGGAATGGATAGGCTATGTGGCGGTGGAGAAGATCGAGGGCTCCTACTTCAATGTGATGGGATTGCCCATTCACAAGGTCTATCGTGCACTGAAACAGTTTTAAGATCGGAATTATTTTTTATCTTTGCGAACTGAGAAAGTAAACGCTGCTCATGCATAAATTCAAACAATTATAATCCCGTTTATCCCATGCTCACAGTAGAAAAAATAGGAGGTACCTCCATGTCCCAGTTTCAGGACGTTATACAAAACATCATTATCGGAGATCGAAAAGGGGACGGACTGTATAACCGCATCTTTGTGGTTTCGGCCTACAACAATGTGACCAACTGGCTGTTGGAGCACAAGAAGACGGGTGAACCAGGTATCTACAACAAGTTCCTGAACGGGGAGGATTACAGCAGTGCGCTGGATTCTTTCTGTCAACGACTGCTATTGATCAATGATGGCTTTGCCGATTATGGCCTGGATCTGAAAGAGGCACGCGACTTTATTCGCTTCCGGGTGGATCAGGCCAAGACGGTGTTGTATAGTTTGGGTAAGGTGCTGGCCTCGGGTTATGTGAATCGTACCGACATTCACCTGGCTGCACGGGAAATACTGGCATCGATCGGTGAGGCTCATTCGGGATGGAACTCGGTGAATATATTGAATAACAATGGCATTAATGCACGCTTTATTGATCTCTGCGGATTTAACGACAATGAGCCCCTCACCATCGACGAACGGATACACCGTGAGTTCAAAGGAATTGATTTCACCAACGTACTTTGCATTGCTACCGGCTATACAAAGGGAACAGAAGGAATCATGCGCGCTTTTGACCGGGGTTACAGCGAGGTCACCTTCAGCAAAATTGCTGTGGAGGTCAAAGCAGATGAAGCAGTGATTCACAAGGAATATCACCTGTCGAGTGCGGACCCCAAGATTGTGGGTGTGGAAAATAGTATTCCCGTGGGACATACCAATTACATCATTGCCGATCAGCTGGCCGACATCGGGATGGAAGCAATACATCCCAAGGCGGCCAAGCCATTGGAGTTGGCCGGCATCGATATCCGTATAAAAAATACCTTTGAGCCCGCACACCCGGGCACCCTGATCTCCCGCGATTATATTTCTCCGGAGCCCCGTGTGGAAATTGTCTCCGGATCAAGGAAAGTCATTGCCATTGAAGTGCATGATCCCATGATGGTGGGTGAAGTGGGCTTCGATGGGCGCATCATGCAATATTTCGTGAAGTACGATGTGAGCTATATCCTCAAGTCGACCAACGCCAACTCCATTACGATGGTCGTGTGGGACAACGAGAAGAGCCGGGAGCTGATTGCCGTTTTGCGCGATGTCTTTTATCAGGTTACGGCCGAGCCGATGGCCATTGTGTGTGTGATGGGGACGAACATTGCCCTGCCTGGTTTTCTCTACAAGGCGTCGCAGGCTCTCTACGAAAAAAACATCAACATTGCCAGTTTTGCCCAGTCGTTAATGCAGGTAAATATGCAGTTTGTGATTCAGCGCGACAACTACGAGGAGGCAGTCATTGCATTGAATGAGAAGCTGTGCCGGTTGAACTGACCGGTAAAGCTCAATCCTCCTCTTCCTCGTACTGCTGATAGAGAAAGTCGTTGTAGGGAAAACGGGTAATGTGTATCTCTTTTACTTTGTTGTAAATGAGGTCTTTCAACGCATCGATATTTTCCTTCTCCCTGGCGGAGATGAAGATCGTCTCCTTGTTGTTCATGTTGCTTAACCAGGTTTTTTTGAGCTCCTCCAGCGTGTAGTTCTCCCGCTTCATGGGGGTGAGATCGTCTTCTTCCTTGACAACATGGGTGAAAGCATCAATTTTATTGAAGACGAGGATGACCGGTTTTTCTGTTTCATCAATCTCATAAAGGGTCTTTTCCACCACTTCGATCTGTTCCCTGAATGCCGGGTGGGATATATCTACCACATGCAACAGGATGTCGGCCTCGCGGACCTCATCGAGGGTCGACTTGAACGATTCAATCAGGTGGGTGGGCAGCTTGCGAATAAATCCCACAGTGTCGGTCAGCAGGAATGGCAGGTTTTGAATGGTCATCTTGCGCACCGTGGTGTCGAGGGTGGCAAACAGTTTATTCTCCGCAAAGACATCGCTTTTGCTAAGCAGGGTCATGAGGGTTGACTTGCCCACGTTGGTGTATCCCACCAGGGCTACACGCACCAGTTTTCCCCGGTTCTTGCGTTGAACAGTCTTCTGCTTGTCGATATCTTTCAACTCTTGTTTCAGGCGGGAGATCTTGTCGAGAATAATACGGCGGTCGGTCTCCAGCTGTGTTTCACCGGGTCCGCGCATGATGGTGCCGCCACCGCCACGCTGCCGCTCAAGGTGGGTCCACAACCGGGTGAGTCTGGGAAGCAGGTATTGGTATTGCGCCAGCTCCACCTGCGCCTTCGCATGTGCCGTTTGGGCACGCATGGCGAAGATGTCGAGGATCAGGCTGGTGCGGTCCATGACCCTGATTTTAAGTTCCTTTTCAATGTTGCGCAGCTGTTTTGCCGACAGCTCATCATCGAAGATGACCACGCCGATTTCGTTTTCTTCCTCTTTCACATATGCTTCAATCTCCTCCAGCTTACCCTTGCCCACAAAGGTGACCGGATTGGGCATATCAAGTCGCTGCAAAAAACGTTTGCCGGGCACAAGCCCTGCAGTTTCAGCCAGGAATGCCAGCTCGTCGAGGTACTCGTTTACCTTTTCTTCGTTCTGATCAGGGGTAATGAGACCGACTATAACAGCGGTTTCGTTTTTTATTTCGTTGGTGATAAAATCTTTCATTTTTAATAATTTAAGTACAAGAAGGAAGAACAACATCGTTGGTACTCAGAGCCAGAAACCCAGACCGGCTGAGAAAAATACCTGTGAATAATCTTTGATAAACTGATACTTCAGTTCGAAATTGGCCCGCAGTCGATAGCGTATGTCGTGTTGAAAGCCGAAGCCAAGGTTTATGCTCGGACGGTGTCTGGTCCACTCCTCCATAACGAGCTCACCAACTTCGGTGGCACTGTATTTCCAGTTTGAATAATGGATTCCTCCTATCGGATAGAGAGACGCCGTCACCGATAGTGGGATGATGTAATGCGCATCGGCTTCTGCCATCCACATTTCCATACCCTTGTGCCCGGAAAAGAGCGTGAAGGAGGGGACAAACCGCACATTGTTGGTGTGGTAATAATGCAAATGAAGTCCCACGCCCGGGCTGTTAATCTCAGACCCGTACCCGGCGTGAACACCCATACCGACCGTGCCTTCAAATTGCGGCCATGCTTTTGAAAGAGACAAAAGCCCAAAAATAACAGATAACAGAAGAATTCTCTTCATTGCGCTTGCATTTTGAAAGCAAAGTTAATTAAATGCTCCGGAAAACGGCAAAAAGAAGTCTGTAGTATGTTAAATAATCATGCCACTGCCAAGACAGAGATGGCTCTCCTTGTCGTAGACCACACCAAACTGGCCGGCAGCGATACCCTGAATGGGCTCATGAGAATGAATGCGGTACATATCCCCGACTCTGGAAATTGTTCCTTTGCTGAACTCCGGCGTATGGCGTATCTTGAAAGTGATCTCTTTTTCATCGTCAAACTCACCCCAGAGGTCTCTTGTGATGAAATCGAACCCCTGTAGATTAATGACCTCGCCATACTGATATTTGGTATCGTATCCCTTGGATACATAGACGATGTTGCGGTTCACATCTTTTTTAATCACAAACCAGGGGCCTCCACTCAGACCAAGCCCCTTACGTTGCCCGATGGTGTGAAACCAGAATCCTTGATGCTTCCCCAGAATATTGCCTGTCTCTAGCTCCACAATAAGACCTTCTTTCTTTCCCAGGTAACGTGCAATGAAATCGTTGTAATTCACTTTGCCCAGAAAACAGATGCCTTGACTGTCTTTGCGTTGTGCTGAGGGAAGCTTCTCCCTGGCCGCTATGGCCCGGACTTCAGATTTCAACAGATTACCAATGGGAAACATGAGTTTGGAGACCTGCAGGTAGCTGATCTGTCCCAGAAAATAGGTCTGGTCCTTCACCTTGTCTTTTGCAGTGGAAAGCCATGTAAGACCGTCGAGTTCGGAGGTGGTGGCATAATGTCCCGTGGCAATTTTATCGAACTGATGCCCCCACTTCTGCTCGAAAACACCGAATTTGATCAGCTTGTTGCACATCATATCGGGGTTGGGTGTTAGACCTCGCTTCACCGAGTCGATGGTATAACTGACCACACTGTCCCAATATTCTTCGTGAAGGGATACGACTTCGAAACGACAACCGTATTTTTTAGCGAGGTAGGTCACTATCTCGATATCTTCCTCTGAAGGACAATCGATATAACCATCTTTGTCCTCCATCCCTATCTTGATATAATAGATTACCGGGTCGTAGCCCATCTCTTTGAGCCGGTGTACCACCACCGAGCTGTCTACTCCACCGGAAACCAATGCTGCGATTTCCATTCTTCCGTTGATTTTAAGGCGCAAAGGTACGAATAAGATTTGAAAATGCCTTTGCTTGAGCAGCTATAGAGAAAATTGATTATTTGTGGTTGAAATAACCAGAATCAAAAAAAATAATACTACCTTTACAACTTCGGAGTGGTGTGTAGATGCCACTGCTGAGATGCTGCGCTATTGGGCTACCCCGGTGAAGCGAGGCTTTTTCCCCGAAGTTGATTCGGGGACCCTGGAGAGGAAAGAAAAAAACGATATAAATGACTTACAGATGGAATTATTCAACCCTATCAACCGACCAAAAAAATATAAAAGATGAATTAACGAAAGAACTGAACTTGCACCCCATCCTTGTTGAACTATTGGTAAACAAGGGAATAGAGACAACCGAAGAAGCTACGCGGTTTCTCTATCCCGAACTGAAAGATTTACATGATCCTTTTCTCTTGCCCGATATGGATAAAGCCATCCGGCGGATCGAGAAGGCACTGGGTGAGAAAGAGCGAATCCTTGTTTACGGGGATTATGATGTGGATGGTACCACAGCAGTAGCATTGGTGTATAAGTTCTTCCGAGGAATTACGAACAATATTGATTATTATATTCCTGACCGGTACGATGAAGGGTATGGCATTTCTTTTCAAGGAATAGATTATGCCGTGAATTCGGGCGTAAAGCTCATTGTCTCTCTCGATTGTGGCATCAAAGCAGTAAGTAAAGTTGCTTATGCCAAAGAAAAAGGTATTGATTTTATTATTTGTGACCACCACATGCCCGATGAACGGCTACCCGATGCGGTGGCGGTAGTTGACGCAAAAAGAGCAGACTCGGTTTATCCTTATGATGAGTTGTCGGGTTGTGGAGTCGGCTTCAAACTGGTGCAGGCGTTCTCTCAACGCAATGGTTATCCCTTTTCCGATATTGAGCCGCTTCTTGATCTGGTCGCGGTGAGTATTGCATCAGATATTGTTCCTCTCACAGGAGAGAACCGTATCATGACCTATTATGGGTTAAAACAACTCAACTCAAATCCCAGCTTCGGCCTGCGTGGCATCATTGAGATATGCGGCCTGCACAGGAGGCATATTACCGTCAACGACATCGTTTTCAAGATTGGCCCGCGCATCAATGCTTCGGGCAGGATGATGAACGGGAAAGAGGCAGTGGACCTGATGCTGGCCAATGACATGACTGCAGCCAGGGAGAAGAGCAAACACATCGACAAGTACAACGAAGACCGGCGTGAGCTGGACAAAAGAATTACCGACGAAGCACTCGACTATATCGATAACCACATCGATATGAAGCATCAGAAAAGCATCGTGCTTTACGACGAGACATGGCATAAAGGCATTGTGGGTATCGTGGCTTCACGGCTTACGGAGAAGTATTACCGACCTGCTGTGGTGCTTACCAAGTCGAATGATTTGATCTCCGGATCGGCGCGGTCGGTTCCCGGCTTCGATGTGTACAAGGCCATTGAGTCGTGCCGCGACATACTGGAGAATTTCGGAGGACATACCTATGCTGCCGGACTGACATTGCGGGAAGAACATCTCAAAGAATTCATCCAACGCTTCAATACACTTTCTTTCGATTGCATTGAACCCGGCATGATGCTTCCCCAGATTACGGTAGATGCAGAGATCACACTCTCGCAAATTACGCCTGACTTCATCGATGGCCTCTCTCTGTTTAATCCTTTTGGCCCAGAAAATGAGAATCCGATCTTTCTTTCTAGGGATGTGAGGGATGCGGGCAGTAGCAAGCTTGTTGGTAAGGGATTCAAACACATCAAACTGGAGGTGGTAGACAATACCACGGAGGTGCCCATGCCGGGCATAGCCTTCAGTCAGCACGATTTCTTTCAGCGGATTAAATCGGGTCAACCGGTGGACATCTGTTATACCATTGAAGAGAATACCCATGGTACCAAGTCGTTCACTCAGTTGATGGTCAAGGATATACGGGGATAATCAAACAAACGCTTGCCCATGCAAACGGAATTGTTTCACCAGATATTACAAGACTATTGGGGCTTCTCTACTTTCCGGCCTCTGCAGGAGCAGATCATTCAATCGGTTTGGGAGGGGAGGGATACATTGGGTCTGATGCCTACAGGTGGCGGTAAATCGCTCACTTTTCAGGTTCCCGTCATGGGAATGAAAGGTATCTGCCTGGTGGTGACGCCGCTTATCTCTCTGATGAAAGATCAGGTTGACAATTTGCGGGAGCGGGGTATAAAAGCAGCTGCTGTGTACTCTGGCATGTCTCGCGATGAGATCATCACCACCCTCGAGAACTGCATCTTTGGCGACTATAAGTTCCTCTATGTTTCTCCCGAGCGCCTTTCGTCCGATATTTTTATCTCCAAGCTGCAGGCCATGGATGTCTGCCTGCTTGTGGTGGATGAATCACACTGTATTTCTCAATGGGGTTACGATTTCCGCCCTTCCTATCTGAAGATTTCCGATATACGACACCTGCTGGATGGTGTTCCCCTGCTTGCGCTCACTGCTACTGCCACCCGTGAGGTGGTGGATGATATCCAGGAGAAACTGCTCTTTAAAGAGAAAAATGTCTTCCGAAAAAGTTTTGCAAGGGAGAATCTTTCTTATGTGGTGCGCAAGGCCGACAACAAAATGGCTGAATTGATCCACATCCTTCAAACCGTGCCTGGAACCTCCATCGTGTATGTCCGCAGCAGAAAACAAACCAAAGAGATTGCCCTCTACCTCCAAAAGGAGGGGATCGCGGCCAGCTTCTTCCATGCCGGCCTCTCTCATGAAGAGAAGATATACAAACAAAATGCCTGGAAACTGAATGATTGCCGGGTGATTGTGGCGACCAATGCTTTTGGGATGGGGATCGATAAGCCCGATGTGCGGACGGTCATCCACATGGATCTGCCCAACTCTCCAGAGGAGTACTTTCAAGAAGCGGGTCGCGCCGGGCGCGATGGAGAGCGCTCCTATGCGATCATTCTCTACACAGCTGCCGACAGCGTGAAGTTGAAGAAAAGGATCACTGATGCCTTTCCCGATCGTGATTTCATTCTGCGGGTGTATGAGGCGTTGGGTAATTTTTATCAGGTTGCCGTGGGGGCGGGTTACAATGATGTGTATGACTTTAGCCTGCACGAATTTTGCCTTCCCTTCAAGCTTCCTTTCCTGCAGACTCACCATGCGTTGAAGATCCTGGAATTGGCCGGATATATTGAATATACCGAGGAGATCGATCTGCGTTCACGGATACGCTTTCTCATCTATCGTGACGAGATGTATACTCTCCGTCTCGATAAAGATACCGATGAGCTGCTACATACCATCCTGCGGAATTATACCGGTGTTTTTTCGGACGATGTCTATATCGATGAGTCGATGCTCGCGGTGAGAACTGGTAAAAGCAGGAAAGAGGTCACCGAGATGCTCATAGCGCTCTCCCGTATGCGCTTTATCCGCTATATTCCACAAAAGAAAACGCCTTTTATTGTTTTCACCACTTCGCGAGAGGACGTCGCCTTTGTATCCATATCGCGGGATATATATGAAGAGAGGAAGAAGCGTTTTGAGAAAAGAATCAATTCCATGATTGGATACGTGGAGGAGGAGGCTGTGTGCCGCAGCAGGATGCTACTGATCTATTTCGGTGAGAAGAACCCGAGAGATTGTGGCGTATGTGATATCTGTCTGAAGAAAAATGAAGCCGGTCTGTCGAACTACGAGTTTCATCAGATAAAAGAGCAGGTTCTGGCATCATTACAGCCAGAAGAGCCGCGCAGAATAAACGATCTTGTAGATTCCGTGTCGGAGGTGAATAGTGACAAGGTCATCCGTGTGATCCGCTTCCTGGTCGACCAGGGTGAGCTTACACTAAACGATGACAAAGTCTCGCTTTTAGGTCGATTCTGATTTGCCTGCTGTTCATACAACAAAAAAAAACACCTGCAAAAAAACTTTGCAAGTGCCTTATTTTCAGCGTGACCCCGACAGGATTCAAACCTGTAACCTTCTGATCCGTAGTCAGATGCTCT